>OFMI01000206.1_pt1 | contig 56655 bp, 50 predicted proteins | sample 1541741 | NCBI WGS metagenome assembly OFMI01 (sample SAMN04209219, study PRJEB22552) | human gut metagenome | biome: gut; material: feces | host: Homo sapiens | place: USA: Oklahoma | reverse complement strand
CGCGACTAAAATCACAAATATGCCTTATTGGGGGCAATGGCTTCGTCTGTAGTTTGTCTAATGAATTAAATAGTAACACATAACATATTTGTGAATAGAATAAATATATTCAATTCTCAATGGAGGCCATCATGAGCAACTATTATCCAGATATCAGCCACTATCATCCTGTACGTAACTGGGGAAAAGTAAAGAGCAATTGTCCGTTTCTTATTGCAAAAGCGACCCAGGGGACATCTTATATTGATGAAACGCTAGATACGAATATAAGAGAATGTGAAAGAAGAGGTATTCCATATTGGTTATATGCATTTTTGAACAGAGGGGATGAGACTGCACAGACCAGATTTTTAGTGGAAGTGTGTAAAGAGCGGGTAGAAAAACATTTTATAGGATATGTGCTTGATGTGGAATCCGGAAATACGGAAGACGGAGTGGAGAGTGCCCTGAATTATTTGAAAAGGCAGAGACACAAGATGATGCTTTACACAATGTATTCTGAATACGAAAAATATGAGAGAATTATTCGGCACCGCCCGAAAAGATGTGCCTGGTGGGAAGCGCGTTACGGCTTAAATGACGCTGTGTACCGCCCTAGATATAGTACGCACAAAGGTGCAGATCTGCAGCAATTTACTTCCAATGGAACCTGTCTTGGAATACCCGGAAGAGTAGATTTAAATCGGATTACCGGACAGGGGAAGAAAGAACACTGGTTTCGGAAAGCAGGAAAATGTGACTAGAGCGTGTCTGAAACACGCTCTAAAAAATGCATGAAAAAAACAGAAGCAGTTTTGTAAAATATTTGGTATAATAGATATATAAAATTTGTAAAGAAAAGTAGGGGATTGTTATGAACAAAGGAAAAAATAAAGGAAAGATACAAAAGAGCAGGCAAAATGCAAAGGGAAGAGAGGCGGGCTCTTTTTTAGGGAAAGCGTTTGATTCCTATCATAAATTTCTTTCCAACAAGGTCATAAATTTTGTGATAAATATGATTTTAGCAATTGGAACCGTGCTTCCTTTTATGATGAAAATGTGTAATAAAGTTGCATTTACTTATGAGGTAAATGATGATGCAGCTATTGTACAGATTTTAGATGGTTCTTATACAGGAACCCCGGATGGACATGCGATTTTTATAAAATATCCACTGTCATGGATCATAGCAAAGTTATATGAGTTAAATCCCAAACTGCCCTTTACGGTTCCGTCAGATAATGGAACAAACTGGTATGTGACAGCAATTGTTTTATTGGAAGTTTTTGCACTTACAGCGGTATTATTTCGAATATTAAATTATTTCCGGTGTAACAGAATTTTGATATGCTTTTTCTACACTCTTGCATTTGTTTATGTGTGGATGCCTTGTTTCTTTCATCTGACATTTTCTACAGTTGCTGCATTTCTTGGATGCATGAGTCTGTTATTTACTGGATTTTCAAAAAAAGAGGAACTGTGGAGACCGTGGAATTTACTTTGTCTTGGTATTTTAGGAATATCGGCATATTGTATGAGAAAACAGTGCTTTTATATGGTCATTCCATTTTTGCTGATTGAAATATGGTATAAATACAGAATGGATTTCTTTCGTTCTGTTAAACCGTGGTTCATTTTCGGAGTCTGTGGTGTTTTAGGAGCTGGTATATTGTTTTTAAATACCCAGATGTATGGTTCAATGGGCTGGAAAAATTATTTTATTTATAATCATGCAAGGGCTTATATGCAGGATTATACGGGGCTGCCGGATTATGAAGAAAACGAAGATTTTTATCAATCCATTGGTGTGAGTGAAAATGCACAAAAAGTATTTAAAAGTTATAGTTACTGTCTGTATGATGACTTCTCTACAGAAACTATCGAGAAAATTTATAATTATCAGAAGACACAAGAGCTTCAGTTATCATTAGAGCAAAAAGCAGAGAATGCAAAAGAAAAAGCATATCGTTATTGCATGAAGAAAAAGCAGACAGGAGAATTCTTGAAGTTTTCTGGATTTTATGTGTGGTTCCTGATTGTTCCACTCACGGCAGTCACGTTGTTATTTAAATGGAAAAATGGATTTTTAAGATGGGTTTCGACCTTTCTTTATGGAGGGACCTGTGCATTTCTTATTCATATAGAATGGATTTACCTTGCAATGAACGGACGTTTTCCGCAAAGAGTAGAAGAAAGTATTCGGTTATTGATGCTGAGCGTTGGATTTATGATTATATGTCATTTGCTTTCTTTTTGGAAAGATACTTCATTTATCCGTATTTCTGTTGTTATTCAATGTATTTTACTGGCAGTTATTTTACATATGGGAGTAAATGGAAGTGATAGAATACAAGCGATACAGGGAATACAGGCTGGAAGAGAGGCAGGCAGTGGACAAAAAGCAGAAATTGCAGCCTACTGCGGAAAACATAAAGAAAATTATTATATTTTAGATACACAAAGTTTTGGCAAGCCTTCTGGTGTAAAAGATGATCTTCATCAGGGAAACTGGTATATGTCGGGAAGCTGGACAGCATATTCTCCATTATATGAAGAAAAGCTTGCGAAAGATGGAATTTCTAATTTAGGAACAGGATTTTTATTAAAAAAGAATGTATACATTATAACAAAAGGAAAGAAAAATGTTTTGAATTTATTAGGACAGGAAGATACAGAGCATCTTACATATAAAGCGGTGGATGAAATAGAAGCCAGCGGGAATCTGTTTTTTGCAGTATATAAAGTGTCACGAAGTGTAAAATAAAGGAGAAAAAGTCATGCCCAAATTATATAAAAAATTAATAGATATTATCGCGTTGCTTTGTCTGGCTGCTGTTTTCCTTTTTACATTTTCCTATTTAAAAATCTGGTGGACGGAAGAAATAGGAGAGAAGAGGCAGGAACAAAATATCTGGAAAGAGAAAAGAACAGGAACCTGGTGTACGATAAAGAGTAATTCTTTAGATGGTGTCCCAATTTATGATGAGGCAGGAGGAAGTGTACCGATTGGTTCCCTGCCAGAAGGAAAACTTTGTGAATTAACAGATAGCACGATAAAAGAAGGAAAGAAATGGGGAAAGGTAAAATATGCCGGCCTTTCCGGCTGGATGAAAATGTCGTATCTTAAGTATATTTGCCAGGAATCGATTAGTATACAAGAAGACAGTCAGATTTATATTAATGTTTCAACAGAAAAAGGAATTCGTATGTATCAAGAACCAGATGTTACCTCTGATGCAGTATTAAAGGGAATTCCTTATGGTGCAGAATTTATCGTCCAGGAAACCAGGGACGGCTGGGGTAAAGTAAGTAATAATGGAAGAACCGGCTGGATAAATCTTTATTATGCAGGATGCTATCCAGAGAGCAGTAAAGCAGCCTGGAAAGTAGAGACATTAAGCAGTGCCCAGCAGATTAACTTTCGGGAAAAACCGGGAGAGGATCAAAGAAGTATCGCAAAAGTCCCTGAAAATACGTATCTTGAAATGAAAGAATTTAAAAACGGTTGGGGAAGAACGGAGTATGGAGGACAGGAAGGCTGGGTAAAATTATCGTATCTGACACCATGCAAAAAGAAAAAATGATAAAAAGACTCGTTTGATTCACTAAGTATTGCATCAAATGAAAAAGCGTTATAGAAAAGGATATTACAGAGGAAGCAGCAGATAAACGGACAAAAGATTTAATTCACCTTCTCTATCCACAGCACAGAAGCCATTGCCCTCAATAAGGCATATTTGTGGTCTCGGAGCAAGTGTTGGATGTGAGCGAATAGAGCGAACATTCAATACGCCGCGACTAAAATCACAAATATGCCTTATTGGGGGCAATGGCTTTGTCTGTAATTTCACTAGAGTGTTGTTTTTCCTGCTCGCTTCGGGAGCGTCTGTCTTGCCTGCGGCAAATTCCTATTTAATTATTGATTTCTCCCAAATATCTGTATATAGTTGCCTGTGAGCAGGAGAATCTTTTTGCAATAAACGGGATGGAACCTTTTAATTGGAATAGCCCCTGTTCATATAATTTGATCATGATTTCCTTCCGCTCATTTTGATTTAAACGATCCACAGGTGTTGTAAAGTTGGCTGTTGCATCATTAAAAATCTGTTCTCTAAGAGAAGCAACATCAATGGCGAAGTTTTCGGTAATCCGGCTGGATAAATCTTTTACATTTTCTTTGGATTCTGCTACGCCAGATGATATATTTTTTACAAAATTTCCAGGATGAATCAGCGAAAATAACTTTTCATGAAGTTCCATATAGCGGCTGTCATCAAAGTTAATACATAAGAGACCAATCGGATTTCCGTTGGAATCTTTAATGAACATACTTGAAGAACGAAGGATATGTCCATTTTCTGCTACCCCTTTATAGTTGGCAATAAAGTCATCCTCTTCATACACTTTTGAAGAAAGCATCTGGAATACAGCACTTGTAAGAGGACTGCCAATTGTCCTCCCACTGATGTGTCCATTCTCTATAGCAATTACTGAGTGGTTTATATTAGATAAATCCTGAAGAACCACCTCATAATCTGGTCCTAATACACTGCCTAGAAACTTTACGGTGGTTTTGTAAGAATGAAGTAAATCTGTCATAGTTGCTCCTTTATGTGCTGATTAAATAACTTCTGTCAATCAGAAAAAATTATTATTGTAATAAAAAATTTATATAAGATAAAATACCATAAAATGAGGTAAAAATATAGTATTTTTAAAGAAATATCTTTTATTGTTTAGCTTATGCTACATCTGTACGACGAGCTTCGTCCATACATATAATATTTTTTCACTTGAACATCCAGAAAAGGAATTATATAATTTAAAAGCAATAAACAAGAGAGATTATATCAACGAAACATGGAGGAAATAGAATGGCAAAAAAGAAAATTTATGCTGTAAGAAAAGGACATAAAACAGGTTTATTTTATACATGGGATGAATGTAAAAAAGCGGTGCATGGATATTCCGGAGCAGAATATAAAGGATTTTTAACGAAGGAAGAAGCAGAAGCTTTTTTAAATATTGGAGCAGCCAAGACAACTACTAATAAGAATTCTTCAACAACAACTAGTGTAGATTCCACTGCACTAACAACTTCGACATCCGACCGGCTTGTTGTTTATGTGGACGGAAGTTTTGATGTAAATCTTCAAAAATATTCTTTCGGCTGTGTTATTTTACTTGAAGATGGAAGGATTGTCGAGCGAAGTGGGAATGGAGATGAGCCGGAGTTATTAGCGATTCGCAATGTAGCCGGAGAGATGCATGGTGCAATGTATGCGGTACAGTGGGCATTTGAAAATGGGTATTCCTCTGTTGTTATTCACTACGATTATGAGGGAATCGAAAAGTGGGCAACTGGTGTATGGAGTGCCAAAAATCCACATACTAAGAAGTATGCGGCTTTTATGAAGCGGATGCAGGAGAAGATAGAAGTTATTTTTCAGAAAGTAAAGGCACATTCAGGGGATTTTTATAACGAGCGGGTTGATAAATTGGCGAAAAAGGCATTAGTAGAAGGGCATGGGATACCGGATGTTGATGTATATAGAGAAAAGAACGGAAAATGAAGGCTGGCACAAGTGTTGAATGCGAGCGCATGAGCAAGCATTTAAACCGCCGCGACTAAAGTCACAAATATAGGGTATCGGTTCTTTTCTCGGGCGTCTGTTCTCTAACTGAATCAAATAGTAAAAATGCAAATTGATTGCATTTTCTTCTTGACATTTTTATCGAAAGTGTCTAGAATATGAAATTGCAATTGATTTGCGTTTTTTTATTTTGCAATTTGATTGTTGGAGATAATACTTATTCACGATTAAATTTCGATTACATTTTCCCAATAAAAAGTAAGAAAATTTATAAAGGAAATTTATTTATAAAGGGAGAAGGAATGTGTTTATGAAACCACTATTTAAAAAGAAAAAAAAGTTATCAGCAAGTTCTCTGTTACTGGCAGGGCTTTTTCTATGTATTGTTTTATCAGTGGGATGTTCTGTAGTTAAAAATACTTCAGGAAAAAATGCTACAAGAAAGAATGCTGAATCAGAAAATACAATAGAGCAAAACAGCATAGAGAAAGGTAACAGTAATAAGATTTCCATTGTCTGCACTACTTTTCCGCAATACGACTGGGTGAAGAATATTCTTGGAGAAGAAGCAGAACATTTTAATGTGACTCTTTTACTGGATAACGGTGTAGATATGCATAGTTATCAGCCTGCGGTGAAAGATATTGCGACTGCTGGTTCGTCAGATTTGTTTATCTATGTTGGCGGAGAGTCTGATACATGGGTTGAGGATGCTTTAAAAGAGGCGAAAAATAAAGATTTAAAGGCGATAAATCTTATGGAGACTTTGGACAATTTTGTAAAAGAGGAAGAAGTTGTTGAAGGAATGCAGGAAGAAAGGAAATCTCTGGGACATTCTCATGAAAAATCTTCGAAGGAAAAACAGGAGCAAACCCAGAAGGAAAGTCATGAAAATTCTCAGGAAATAAATGGGCAAAAGGAAGCAGCGGATGAAGAACCAGAATATGATGAACATATTTGGCTATCTATTCGTAATGCGGAAATTATGGTGAAAAATATTGAAAAGGCAATTGAGCAGCTTGATTCTGACAATGCAAAAGTCTATCAAAACAATGCAGAGAATTATATTAAAAAACTGGATACATTAGATAAGCAGTATGCGAACACAATTCAGAATGCAAAGTATAAAGCGATTTTATTTGGAGACCGTTTTCCGTTCCGATATATGGTAGATGATTATGACTTAAAGTATTATGCCGCTTTTGCTGGATGTAGTGCAGAGACAATGGCTGGGTTTGAAACGGTAACATTTCTTGCAAAAAAGGCAGATGAGCTGCAGCTTCCTGTTATATTGACGATTGAAAATTCGGATGGTCGGATTGCAGAAGCGGTAAAAAGTAATACAACAAAGAAAAATCAGAAGATTCTGGCGATGAATTCTTTGCAGTCAGTTACAAAGGAGCAGCTTGCGGATGGCATTACTTATTTACAGGTAATGCAAGAGAATTTATCTGTTTTGTCGGAGGCTTTGAATTAAGTTTGCGAAACAAAGATTTATGTATATTTTTACGGCATTATAGAAATTAATTGTTACAGTACCCTGCAAATATTACTATGCTAGAGTGCGTTAAAAAATGTGCTGGAAGAAATTTAGAGAAAGAGGTGGAGATACAAATGGCTTATATTACCTGTAAAGACTTAACATTAGGATACGAAGGACATGCTATCGTATCAGATTTAAATTTTAAAGTCAGTAAGGGCGATTATCTTTGTATCGTTGGAGAGAATGGAACAGGAAAAAGTACGCTGATTAAGACGTTACTTCATTTACAAGATGCCATTAGTGGTGACATTATTACGGGAGATGGCCTTAAGGCATACGAAGTTGGTTATCTGCCGCAGCAGACAGTCGTACAAAAAGACTTTCCAGCAACAGTGGAGGAGATTGTCCTTTCCGGTACACTTGCGAAATGTGGCTGGAGACCATTTTATAGAAAAGCGGAGAAAAAGCTTGCTGAGGAGAAGATGAAGCGGATGGAAGTGTGGAATCTCAGAAAGTCCTGTTATCGGAATCTTTCTGGTGGTCAGCAGCAGCGGACGCTTCTTGCGAGAGCATTGTGCGCAGCGAGTAAGGTAATTCTTTTAGATGAGCCGGTAACAGGGCTTGACCCAAAGGTGACGGCAGAGTTTTATCAGGTGACAAAAGATTTAAGTGAAGAGGGAATCGCTGTTATCATGGTTTCTCATGATGTACAGGCACTTGATTATGCAACACATATCCTTCATATGCAAAAGAAAAACTCTTTTTATGGGACAAAGGAAGAATATATGAACAGTGATAAATGGAAATTGTTTAAAAATGCAGAGGAAAACAGGATAGGAGGCGATAAAAAATGACACATATTTTACAGGAACTTTCTTTTTATTTATCTTATCCATTTGTGCGGTATGCATTGATTGTCGGAGTTCTGATTGCTTTGTGTTCTTCATTACTTGGGGTAACATTAGTACTGAAACGTTTTTCTTTTATCGGAGATGGTCTTTCTCATGTTGCCTTTGGTGCAATGGCGGTTGCTACAATTTTTAAATTAGTAAATAATACGATTTTTATTATGCCAGTTACTATAGCTGCGGCAATTTTGCTCCTTCGAACTGGACAGAATACAAAGATAAAGGGGGATGCCGCAATCGCAATGCTTTCGGTAAGCTCACTGGCAGTCGGTTATCTTGTCATGAACCTCTTTTCTACCTCTGCAAATGTATCGGGGGATGTCTGTTCAACCTTATTTGGTTCGACAACAATTCTTACATTAACAAAAACCGAAGTTTTTACCTGTATAATTATGTCGATACTAGTTGTTGCATTTTTTATTTTATTTTATAATCGTATTTTTGCAGTAACTTTTGATGAAAACTTTACAAGGGCAATTGGAAAAAATGCAGAAACCTACAACATGATTATCGCAATTATTACGGCAGTGATTATTGTACTTGCCATGAGTCTGGTCGGCTCGCTGCTTATCTCGGCATTGATTATATTTCCGGCACTTTCAGCGATGAGGGTGATGAAGTCATTTAAAGGTGTGATTATTTACGCAGCCGTTCTTTCAATAATAGGTGCTTTCTTTGGAATTGTACTCTCTATTCTTTGTTCCACGCCGGTAGGTGCGACAATTGTAATTCTTGATTTGATTTTATTTTTTGTAAACTGTATAATTGGGAAGTTTATAGGAAGAATATAGGGTGTTTTAACTATTTTACCCTTTATAACTTATACGGATATCAATGATATCAACAGAACTTAATGTATAATGCGTACAATCAGCTATAGAATTTTTTGTAATTTCATCATTGACGACATATACCTATACGGGTATAATCCACCAATACCCCAATAGGTATAGGAGGTGTGCGTATGAAAGGTTTCATAGAGAAATTAGAAGAACTTTTAGAACTTGGAGGAACCAAAAGAGATTTAAAGCGTCCTTGTATTGCTTTTCATTAAATTCAATATCTTGTTCATATTCTTAAGTTTTGATAAAGGTTGTTAAGTTTTGGAGTATCCATTATCATGTACAACCGTACTTGATGTACACTTGTTATGAGTGGGAATCGCTCCACGCTTGCCGCCATACGAGAAGTACTAAAAAAATGTACAGACAATAAAAACGGCTTATTTTTTGCGAAAATCGAAGAATATATACACGAAAAATAGACGTTTCTTCCTTATATAAATAGATGTGTAGAACATCAACAACTAATTTTTGAACATATTTCAAAAGCCCCAAAGTCACTTAAATAGTGGCTCTAGGGCTTTTTTCTTTTTCTAAGAAGTACTAAAAAGGTACTGTTTTATTTCGTTTCTTTAAATAATTGCTCTAATTTTGCTACCAGTTCCTCTTGTTTGGATGGGAACAGGTGAGAGTAGGTCTTGAGTGTAATGGACGGGTCCTCATGTCCTAGCCGTTCGGAAATAAGCAGGACAGGGAAACCTAAGTCAATCAATAGTGATGCATGGGAGTGCCGCAGATCATGCAGCCGTATATCCTTTACTTCTGAAAGCTTTATATGCTCTTTGAAAGAGGCAAAATATACCGTTTTGGCTGACGGGAACACTCTTGTATCAGGAGTAGGCTTATAATACCGCTCCATATGCCTTTTTAACAGCTCACAAAGGAAATTAGGTATTAATATATCCCTTATGCCTTTGGATGTCTTAGGTGTGGTTATTACAGCGGTGCGACCGTTATTCATAGAATATGTTTTATTGATGTGAATTATATTATTATCAAAATCTATATCGGCAAGGGTTAATGCTCTCGCTTCACCAATACGCATCCCAGTATAATATAGTGTCATAAACAATGGGTAATTAGGGTCTAACTTATCAAAGGTTGATGTGAAGCGGTCAAATTCTTCTTTCGTCCAGAAGTTAACTGTTTTCTTGACCTTTCCAACAATGTTCCCGGCGGTGTGGCAGGGATTAGCGGAAAGACTATAAAAGCGTACTGCAAAGTTGAAGATACTTGATAATTCATTCCATATGGTTTTCATATAACCGGGACTTAGTGGAGTACCTTTCCTTGTGCGGCTCTCTTTTAGCTTTCCTTGCCATTGTCTTATATCAGCCGGGCTTATATCGTTTACCGCTTTATTTTGGAAATATGGCAGAATCCATGCTTCAATACGGTTTTTCTTGGTGTAGTAGGTAGTATATTTTGCGTGCTGCTTTCTATCAGCGAGATACAGCTCTACCAAAGAAGAAAAAGTCATGTCTGGGTCACCTGCTAACTTCTCTAAAAAAGACCGCTCCCATTCTAAGGCATCTTTCTTACGCTCAAAGCCGCTCTTTTTCTTCTGTTTGCGGTTTCCCTGCCAATCCTTATAGTAAAATTTACAATACCATTTCTTACTTTCATCGTTGTAATATGCTGGCATATATCTATCATTCCTTTCTAGTGCTGGTCGGCGGTGTTGGAATGAATGAAAGTATAGCATATATTTTTATTGACTTTTGGTAATATTTGAAAGATAATAAATGTACAAGAGTTATTATCACGCAGAGCATGGCTTAATGTACCATGTATCAGCCCTATTGGTAGAAGATAGCGTCTTAGTTTACCAGACAGAGGGCGCTATCTTTTTTTTGTTTATATTTTGTTATATTGACAATAACAAAAGCATATCATATAATATACTTAACAAGACAACTGGGAAAGATGGGCGCACTCCATCTGACCCGGGCAAGTTAATAGACTATTGAAATAGCCGTCCTAAACTTTACCAGAGAGCAGGACGGCTATTTTCTATGTGTGTAATTCAAGATAGATACAATTAAGCTTGCAGTTGTCAGAATGATCATAAACTGCTCATATGTTGACATAGACACCACCTCTTTCGTAAGACTCCGGAACAGGTGGAAAGCTGTCCTTCCCAGTTGCCTGGTTAAATATATTATATTTTCAAGGTATTCTTTGACACGAAATCAAACGCAGCATATAATAAAAATGTTCATATGTTATTCATAGACACCCTCTTTGAGCGGTAGTAAATGTTTTTATAGCACTCCTAGAAACAGGGGTGCTATTTTAGTTTCTGGAAGAAAATTGTGCCGGCGCAAAAGCACGAAAAGCCGCATAATTCCCAAGTGGGGAGCGGTGTTGTATTCTGGCCGGATTCTAAAAGGCTTCCGCCAGAAACAAGGGTACTTATTCCCAAGTAGAAGCATCATTCATTATATCTAAGTCGTGTTGTATTCCCTCTTTAGTTGGTTCTATATCTTCTCTCTGGTGAGCTGCCAGAAGCGTATCAGGAGCGGTGTTATTTTGCTCTGATGAGGTAGATTCCTGTCTAGGTATAGTAAGCTCCTGTGTTGGTGTATCTTCTTCTCTATATTTAGGGTCTTCCAGAAGTTCATCAACGCATTTTGCAACTAATATTTTCCCATTTGCATTCAACATCTGCAAATCAAGTTGTATTTTGAATGCAAGAACTTTATTCATATCCTCATATCTTTTTACTTTTATTTGTGCGCTAGAATCATCGAAATATATTTCGTTGTTGGAGTCCATTAAAGCATTTGCAATTTGCCAAGCACAAAAATCGTTCATTTCCTTAGAATGAGCAGATACTTGAGGAGAAATATAAAAAAAGGGGTCTCCTTCTAGGGTATATCTAAATTCAAGCTTCAATATTTCGGCGAGTTTTCCTATAAATTCTTTACTTGGCTGCCGTCTGTCTCGTATATATTGGTTAAGGTTTTGGGGCGTAACCTGCATAGCTGATGCAACATCTTTTTGAGTGAGTCCCCTATATTTTATTGCAAGTTTTAGTCTTTGACCAAAGCTCATTTTTTTCACATCCTTTCAAAAAAATAATAACACGAAAATAAAAATAAAACAATCAAATAGATATATTTTAAAAAAAATATATTGACAAAACAATCAAATAGATTTATTATATAGAAAAAATAAATCAAATAGATTTATTCAGAAAGGAGAAAAAAATGAAATGAAAATCAACAGAAAGAAATTAGAGCTTGTGAAAGCAAGGACCTGTATGGGTCAAAAGGAAATTGTAGCGGCTGGTTTCCCGGCAGGAACGCTTACCAATGCAATGACAGGTAAAAATATTAAGCCGGAAACAGCCGGAAGACTTGCCAAAGTTCTTGGTGTGGACGTTCTGGAAATCATCGAAACAGAAGAATAACAACAATATGCCTTGGTCGGCGGTATTGGAGCGGATGAAAGGAACGTAAAAAGTATGGATAGTGTAATTGAGAACGTAATTGAATGGATTAGAGGGCAGGAAATGGCAACTCTCACGCTCACAAGAGGGATTCTTATAAACAGAGTAAAGAAATTAGCCATAGAACGTCCAGAAGAATGTCAAATCATTGCAGAAAACAAAGACGGGAGTATCTTGGCACATGTGCCCGTGAAGTGGGTGAAGATTAACCCACCAAGAGAACTTTCAGAAGAAACGTTGCAGAAGTTACGAGAGGTAGGAAAAAATAATTTAAAGAATATAAGGAAGAACCCACAAGAAAGTTGCTAATTTCCTTTTCTAACCCTTTCAATGTGTTATTTATCCTCTTAGGATTTAGAAACCGAAATTAAAGGGAAAAAGCGAATAAAAATGTATCCAAAAATATTAGAGGTTTATGGGAAAAACTTGACGGCGAAATACTCAGCACAAAATTGTGCTCAGTGTTCCAGTCAACCAAATCAAGATTGAATCCGTTGTTAATTAACCGGCCCCAAATTGGACCCGTTATAGCATGGCAGCGGTAACAATGATAGAAAGGAGCGATCACATGGATAACCTTGTAATTTTAAAAGGGAATGATGTCTTTACAAATAGTTGGGTAATCGCAGAGGGTACAGGTAACTCACATAGAGCAATAAAAAGTATTGTTGATAAATATTCTGACGATTTCAAAGAATTTGGAAAGTTGTCATACCACTCTAAATGGTTTGAAAATGAGAAACAAAAGAAAGTATTTTCAGATAATTCAAAAGGAGTTAGCAGGGAGAAAACAAAGATAGAGGTGATTCTTTTAAATGAGCCACAGGCAACCTTGTTGATTACATATCTGCGTAATACAGAACAGGTAAGACGATTCAAGAAGAATCTTGTTTTTGAATTTTATCGAATGAGGGATTTTATCAGAGAAAAACAGTCCCCTGCATGGCAGGAGAGTAGAAGAACAGGCATAACAGCCCGTAAAACAGAAACAGACGCAATTAAGCGCCTGTGTGAATACGCAACAGCACAAGGTAGCAAGCACCCGGAAAGACTTTATACCGCATACACCAAATTAGCTAATAAAGCCGCCGGAATAACTAACAGAACTACCGCTACCAACTTACAGCTAAGCGTATTGACTGTTGCTGAATCTATTATAGCACAAACTATTGATGCAGGTATAGAGGAAAATAAGCCATATAAAGAAATTTATCAGGACTGTAAGAGAAAATTAGCTGTATTACAGGGGGTAGGGAAATGACAGAAGAGAAAACTTTAGAAGAGTTCTTACGTGATCTACTGGAGAAAGAAAAGGAGCGGCATGAGCAGCTCTTGAAAGAACATGAGGAACTTATGAGAATGATTGACGAAGCAAGAAAGGGGATGCATAAGAATGACTAAGCAGTTATATACAGCTAAAGAGGTAGCGGAACTATGCGGAATCTCTGAAAGTTCAGCATATAAAATTATTGCAAGGCTTAATAAGGAGCTGAAAGATAAGGGCTATCTAACTTTTAGAGGCAAGGTGAGCCGGGCTTACTTTAGTGAGCGAATGTATGGCGGTGTTGCCGGGGACAAAGCGGAATGAATCAAGAATATGCTTTAGTTCCAAGAGCCGTTGTAGAGAGTGAACGTTTTATACTATGCCAGTATCTGCACAGGCCCTATATTTCCATGCGGCAGTACTGACAAGTCATGGAGCGGTAGAAGTACCGGCAATGTATGACTTAATACAGCGGATTGGATGCAGTAAAGAGGACTTAGAAATATTATTACAGGAAGGATATGTAAATAATGAGTAACCGTAGAATGTTTAGCAATGATATTGTGGATACAGATTACTTTTTAGATATGCCAATATCAGCAAGAGCCTTGTATTTTCATTTGGGGATGTATACGGATGATGAGGGCTTTGTGAAGAACCCAAGACGGCTTACGCTGTCAGTGGGGTGTAGTAATGACGATTTGAGAATATTAGCGGATAAAGGCTATATTATTCCGTTTCCAAGTGGTGTTGTAGTCATTACGGACTTTTTCACACATAACACCATTCGGAAAGACAGAAAAAAAGAGACCCTTTTCAAGACAGAACGAATGTGTTTACAGCTTAATAATGGACGTTATGAGTTAGTAAATACAGGTAAAGAAATAGCCTGTCAACCAAGCGGCAACCAGATAGCAACCATTCCGCAACCAAATGACAACCAAGTGGAAACCATTTGCCAACCAAATGACCGCATAAGTAAAGATAATATAAGTAAAGATAATATAACTAAAGTTAAGAGTAATATATATGTTGCAAACTTTGAGTGCATTTGGAAGATCTATCCCCGTAAACAAGATAAAGCATTAGCATATAAAGCTTATAATGCACGCCTTAATGACGGATATTCAGAAGATGAACTACTGACCGCTACCAAAGCTTACGCAACAGAGTGTAAGAAGAAGGGCACTCCAAGAGAGTACATAAAATTAGCAAAGACTTTCTTCGGGCCAAATACCCCATTCATTGATTACTTAAAGGCAGGTGAAGAAAATGCAGAGTCAGACCCAGAAGCAGAGAGACAACGTCAAATTGATGAATATAACCGGCGATATGGTGGAGTGTGAGGTTGTAAAGATAAAGCGTGTTGATGATGAAAAAGGCGGCTTTCATGGAGTTATGCAGGAGATTAAGATTCCAGGATATAAAGCACCAGTACAATATTGGCTAGATGATAATAAAGTTACCAATAGCGGATATTGGGAGCGGAAAAGACGCAGTTACATACCACGAAAGTACTTAGAGAAAGAATCAAAGGACTTTAAGTGGCTGTTATATGGTCTCGAGTGCCAAAACGGTACCGACAGTGTAAAAGAAAAGCTAAATAACTTTATCATACGCTTTGAGAGCTTTTGCAGGCAGGGAACAGGGTTGTATATCAATTCACCAGTACATGGGAGCGGTAAAACATTGTTAGGCTGCATAGTAGCCAGTGAGATTATGAAAAGAATTTATCATGCATCTGTAAAATATACGACTGTCCCGGACTATTTGGAACTCATGAAAGGCAAGAATGACCAAAGAACAGAGAAGAATCAAGAATATCGGGAATGTACTTTACTGGTTCTTGATGAAATGGGGAGCAGTAAGAGTGATTGGGACAAGGATATTCTAAGGAATCTTATTTCGTACCGTATGAGCCAGTATAAGCCTATTATTTATATTAGCTCCTGCCCTATGAGTAAATTAACAGGAGATGGCCAGATAATCGCACTCATTGAGGATATGTCTATTGATATAGGTTTACCACCTGTAAATGTGCGTCATAATCTGGCAGAGGAACAGAAAACGCAGGAATTAAACAAGGCAGCGCAAGAAAGAGGGAAAGAGATTGTATTTTAAAGTGCTAACAAATGCTAACACTTAGCCTTGAAATTAAAAAGCGTAATAAGTTATACGCAAACCAATGAACAACCAGACAATAAAAAAAAGCCCACTCCGGAGTTGACCGCTCCAAAGTGGGACAAGAACATGGAAACCATGCCCAAAAACAAACAAACACATTTTAGCATGGTTTCCGGAAAAGAAAAAGAGGTAATCATGAAAAAGTTAATTTTAAATACAACAAAGAACTTGATTTTAATACTTACAGTGTTGTTCCTTCTCTGGATCCTGATAAGCTGGTTCGATATTGTGGCACATAATGACCCATGGAGAAATTCACATGAGTATATGCCAGGTAATGCCTTTTCGGTGTTAGTGCATGAGTATGATTAATTTAATACATGGACTATACAGCATCTACAGACCACCATAAATCCATTTTAAAGTTGCTTAGGATAATTGCCTCTAAACAGTTAAAATGGATTTACGAGGCAAATTAACCCATCAAATACAATGAAATCAGACAAAGAAAGGACAAGAACAATGTCAGAAATAAAAGTAATCATACAATCGGCAATAAAAGCTAGGAATGATGTCAGAAGTAGAAGAGTCAGTGTATTAAAACTTTTACAGTCAAATAACATGGAGAGTTATTTCCATGTGTGCTGTTCTCGTATTATTAACGGAGCGGACTTTGCAGATTTGGCAGCGGAAGGGATAGAAGTCGTTATGCCGGCCGGTTTAGATCAGTACGATATTAATTTAACTTCGGACGGAATGGGAAAGAGCAGGGATATATTGTTGGGGTATATTCCGGGAGAGAAACTTGCAGATACGTTTGTGATGCTCTGCCAGGAAGAAGCAGTCACGAATGAAATTAATGCTATGGCCAAGGAGTTGAGGAATATGAGCTTGATAGAACTTATCAATGGATTCCTTAAAATGTCTATTCGGGATAGAAAAAAGTATCAGAATGAGAATGGAGAAGAACTAAAACAGTGCTATATTTTAGAGCTTTTATACCGCTCCTACCTCTGGAAGTGCAAAAAGAAAGTCTGTGAGGTATCGAGAGATGTATATCTTCGATTCAAACTAAGAAGAGTAATTAAAGAGTTGATGGCAGAAACAGAAGTATAGATATTTAAAGAAGTGGCATAGTACCGGACAACCTAGAATCCATTCTAAGCCCGTCAGAGTGGTTTGTTAATGGGATTTAGGCAGATGAAAACCGTTAGAGGTATTATTTATCCTCTAAAGGGCGAAATGCCACAAAATGGGAGATTAAGAGGACATGGAAGAATGCAAGTTGACAAAGCGGCCATGTAGAGCAGCTATCAAAGAATCAGTTGACAAGTGCAAGAACCCTATAATTTTGAGAAATATGTACCAGATTGTGGAGCTGCTTAGAAAAATGGTAGACGATGTAGAATACAAAGAATTATCAGAGGCAGACCACAGAAGAGCGATAATCATTCGTGATGTGTTATGCCTGGAAGATAGAGAAGTAAAAGGGGTGCAATATTGGATTGATGGAGTACAGGAAGCAAAAAGAAAGCGGAAAGGGAAGAAATAACATGGTCGCAGAAATGCAAAATAGTGAGAAAATCAAGGAGAATAACAAAATGAATTATACAGTATTGAACGAAGAGTTAAGAATTTACGCTTGTCATGTTGGTGATCTGACAGGAAAAGAAGCAGGGAAGTTTTTAGAGAAGTTCCCAGATTCACCACTTAGCAGCATGACAATTTATTATAAACCGGAAGAAGATATTATACTTGTTAATGCAGATTTCAAAGGCAAAAAAGAGATATTAGAACTTGCACTTTTTTGCCTTACAGAAGAAATACAGAAAATTGATGACTTTTTATATAAAGTTTCTCATGGTGGGATATTAGAAGCGGCGCAAGTTCTTCTTGAAATCCGTTTTATTAGGGCAGCACGAAAAGGGGCAAGAACAGGGCACGAAATTTGTAAAAAGATAGATACAGGTTTAAATGTTGATGAGATAAGAGAAATTAAGAGAATGAGTGATGATGAGTTTTCATTGGTTACTAATAGTTTTTATTTGGGTGTAGCCCGTGGATATGAAGCAAAGAAAAGAACTACATAAAACTACATTTCCGTTGTATAAAAAGAGATTCTTGAAACATAAAAGGGCTTTCTTGTAGAAAATCACATAATCTAGCTTAGACATAAAAAGAGTAGGAAAAGTCAAAATGACCGCTCCTACTCTTTTTATTTTTCAATTACCAGATGCGTGGAAAAGTTGGGGATATTTTGGCACATAAAAAACCCTGCCGGAGTTATACAGGCGGCAGGGTATACGCTTATCGCGTATTAAAGATAGTGCCATTATAATAACATGGCTGGACAAAAAAGAAAAGTATAAATTTGTATGAGGTAATAAAACACCTGCAGGTATTAATGACGATTGCAAATCTCCTTTACTTCCAGAAAGAACTCTTGTATAATATGAGTACTATCTATCATCGTGCGGCCAAAGTACGACAACCAGGTGAAAAGCCTGATTAGAACTTGATAAGAGTATTAAAGATAGAACCAAAACTAAGAAAAATATAGTCTGAAATATTATAGGTTTAGTGAAAATTATAACCGGGTAAAAAGTCCCGGTATAAACCTTGATAAAGGTATTAAAGATAGAACCAAACCAATAAAGAAAAGCCGCATAAATAAAGGCTATTGAAGCTTTTGCGCCGGCGCAATAATCAACGGGTGAGAGTCCCGTATAAAGCTTGATAAAGGTATTAAAGATACGACCAAAAGCAGGTACAGAACAGGCAGGAAAAGAATTAAAACAGAAATGTCATGAGCTGACAGGAAAATGGATTCCATTTCATTTGGATTGCCTTAGAGATTTTGGCGAATATAAAGAATATATGCAAAAAATAATAAAAGAATATGAAAAGGATTGATAGAAACACGCAGGAATGCGTGTTATTTTTTTGAACTGTATAGGAATGGTGTGCCTGATCGGGAACAATAGCGTGGCTATTTGATTGTTTTCTTTTCCAGTTTGCGTATAACTTACTACGCAATACTTAAAGAGATTGTTCTAGTATTTGGAGCGGTACGGAGTACTCCAAAAAAAATACGGAGTACTCCAAACGAAAAGAAAGCGAACGTTCGAATAGAATTAAAGGTTTGCAACGTTGCGAAAGAGATATGCAACGTTGCAAAAAGGTGTGCACACAAAAAGAAAAAAAGTGTGCACACAAAAAATGGCTATAGATCCACTAGATAAGCCGCTGCCATGCTTGAAAATATGGAGTACATAGACTTACAAATACTTACATAAAAAGCGTTTTCAGATGTTGGAAAATGATAGAGAAAAGCTAAAAAATTGCACCCTCTGGATGCTGAGAAATGACAAGGTAAAAAGCGTTTTTGGATGCTGAGAAATGACAAGGTAAAAAGCGTTTTTGGATGCTAGGAAATGCTAGGATAAATTTAGAAAATTGTACCTTCTGAATGATGGGAAATGATGGAATAAAAAACTGTTTGAGAAAGCTAGAAAAAACTAGAAAGTTCATACTCTAAATGTTAAGAAATGTCAAGGTTTAGGCAAAAAGTGAGACAGTTTTTCCAAAACGAATACCGATAAAAGCAACGCACTTCCAAAACAAAAACGAATAAGGGTATTTGTTCGGATGTCCGGAATAAGGACACCTGCCTGCTCCAGAAAACTCAAGATTACAACCGCTTCCACAAAAAAATGGAAACAAAAATTATTATCATAAATAAACTTGTTTACTTAGTGGGAAATAAAATGTAAATAGCTTTATTTTATCAGTGATATTATCAATACTGTTAAGTTTTGATAAAGGTTGTTGAGTGACTGTTTTTCGTGCTATAATCATTATCAAAACTTATTATCAAAAGTGAATGGGGTTTTGATAATGATAAAGGTACTTTTGACAAAGAACTGGTAGCAGGCATAGCAACAATATGAAATTATAACTATTCACTCCTATTTTTCTCATTCGTACCTGCTTTTTACAATAGATATTTTGTTTAAATGGGATAAAAACATTAGAATACTTTAGATTACAGGTAATTTATGGACACGATAACGCGCACATAGCCGGGAGTAAGATTGCTCCGGGGCAGATCATAGATTCCTAAAGTCTGGTATACCGACAATAAAACGCAGCATAACACAAAAAAACAGCCGAAGCCATAACTGGATTGGGCGAACTGATAGAGATTTTCTTGCTTTAGGGGGTGAAACCATGACAAATGAGCAGATAGTTATCCGAATAAAGGCAGGCATTGACGTAGCAGAGAATATGCTGGCCCTATGGGAGAATAACCAGGGTATTATCAGGGGTATTGTTTATCAGTATTGGGGCGAAGATAAAAAGGATTTAATGCAGGAAGCTTATATTGGGCTAGATAAAGCGGTAGATGCTTATGAACCAGGGCGAGAGGTCAAGTTTATGAGTTATGCTACATACTGGATAAAACAGCAGGTAAGGCGGTACATTGTTGCAAATAAGCCGTTTAACATGCCAGAATATATGCAGTTTCTTATCCAGAAAGATAAAAAAATGACCGCTACCTTTTTACGAGAAATGAAGCGTAAACCTACTGATCAAGAGCGGATGCAATGCCTTAAAGTCTCTAGAGAACAGTTGGAAGCATTGGACAAAGCCTTAACAATGACAGTAGGTAGCATAGATATACCGATAGGGGAAAAGAATAGTTTGCATGAAATTACAGGTGTTTGTGATTTTGTAGATGAAGTGCTTGATAGTGCAGTTAATGAAGACTTGAAAACTATCTTGTGGGGAATGGTGGACAGCCTGCCAAAGCAGGAAGCGGCGGCAATTCGTGGAAGATTCCAGAAGAATCTGACTTATCAACAATGTGGGGATATGATAGGGATTACCAGAGACAGGGCCAGAAGCGTAGAAGCGAAAGGATTGAGGACACTTAGACACCCGAAGAACTCTAATAAGCTTAAGCCGTTCTTAGACGGCTATGAGGTCATCAGAGCGGATGCCATAAGAGGAACCGGAGTGGGACGTTTTGCGAATACATGGACAAGTGCAACAGAGCGTGTGGCTTTAGGTATTGAGAGTTCATTCCGGGAATAGTCTAAAGCGCATAGTATACCCTTTTCAGAAGTGGCTATTATCACAGGTGAAAAAGTACTAAAAAGGTACTAAAAAAATGTACAGACAATAAAAACGGCTTATTTTTTGCGAAAATCGAAGAATATATACACGAAAAATAGACGTTTCTTCCTTATATAAATAGGTGTGTAGAACATCAACAACTAGTCAGAATATCGCATACATATTTGCTGAATATTTTATAAGAATAGGAAGAAGGTTTTACTTCGGTAAGACCTTCTTTTTTTTTTCGGTTACTTGTGTTATGATATTAAATAGTCTGTAATGATTCAGAGTAGTGCGGATGAAGTTCTGGATTATTACAATATCTGTAATCAAAAATAAAACTGTTAAAAACGGGGAATGCTACGACAGGATAAAAGTAGCGGTTACAGTCCTTTTTATAAAATACAAAAAGCAGGAGGTAGATAGCGAATGCTAAAAGAAACAGATTTTAAAAGTTATTCCTTTGTGCAGAAGGAAAAGATAGACGAACTGAATGGATACGGCTATGTATTGGAACATAAGAAGACTGGTGCGAGAGTTCTTTTAATAGAGAATGATGATACGAACAAGGTATTTAGTATCGCATTTCGTACCCCTCCGGCAGATGATACTGGTGTTGCTCATATTTTGGAACATTCTGTATTATGTGGTTCGGATAAGTTTCCATCAAAAGATCCATTTATTGAGCTTGCAAAAGGTTCTCTGAATACATTTTTAAATGCAATGACCTATCCGGATAAGACAGTTTATCCAATCGCAAGCTGCAATGCTCAGGATTATCATAATCTGATGCACGTTTATTTAGATGCTGTTTTTCATCCGAATATTTACAAGAGAGATGAGATTCTCAAACAGGAAGGCTGGCATTACGAGATTGCTGATAAGGATGATGAACTGAAGTTTAATGGTGTTGTATACAATGAGATGAAAGGTGTTTTTTCTTCACCAGATGATGTTTTAGCTAGAAAGATTCAGGAGGCACTCTTAAAGGATACTCCGTATGCTTTTGAGTCCGGTGGTGACCCAGATGCAATTCCGGAACTTACCAGAGAGAAGTTTTTAGAGTTTCACAGCAAATATTATCATCCATCAAACAGTTATATTTATTTGTATGGTGACGTGGATTTTGCAAGAGAGCTTGCTTTTATTGACGAAGAATATTTAAGCCACTATGAGAAAAAGACAGTGGATTCTAAAGTTGCAATGCAGGAAGCGTTCAAAGCACCAGAAACATTAAAAGATACCTATTCTGTGTCTGAGAAAGAAGAGGAAGGTGTCTATTTAAGTTATAATGTGGCAGCGGGAGATAGCTGTGATAACGAACGTGGCCTTGCAATGCAGATTCTTGATTATGTTCTTTTTACCATGCCGGGTGCACCAGTTAGAAAGAAGCTGATTGATGCCGGTCTTGGAAAAGATGTGGATAGCTACTATGATGGCGGAATCCAGCAGCCATTGTTTTCTGTTATTGTAAAGAATGCAAAAAAGGGTAACGAGGCTCTTTTTATAAAAACATTAGAAGAAGCCTTAAGAGAGCAGGCAGAAAATGGTCTTAACAAAAAGGCGATTTATTCAGCGATTAATAATTATGAGTTTAAATATCGCGAAGCAGATTTCGGCCGTTTTCCGAAGGGGCTTATTTATGGACTGAATTTCTTAAATAGCTGGTTATATGATGATACAAAGGCATTAGAACTTACTGATTCCCTGACTCCGCTTGCCAGATTAAAAGAAAAGGTAGAGACAGGCTATTTTGAACAGCTTATTAAAGAAAGCTTTTTAGAGAATACTCATAAAGCCTATGTCTATCTCTATCCGGAAGTTGGCAAGAATGAGCGCTTGGAGGAAGAATTAAAAGAGCAGCTTGCCAGAATGAAAGATAAGCTCAACGCAAAACAGTTAAACTACCTGATTGAGGATACAAAGAAGTTGAAGGAATTTCAGGAGACACCTTCCACTCAGGAAGAGTTAGAGAAGATTCCTACATTAGACTTGAGTGATATTTCAAGAGAGGTACTTCCATTTAAGAATAAAGAGGTAACAATTGGCGGTACAACAGCAGTTGTTCATGAATACCATACGAATGGAATTGTATATTCTGATTTCTGCTTTGATATGTCAGAACTGCCGGAAGAACTGATTCCATATGCTACTTTACTGACAGAGATTTATCGTTATGTAGATACAGAACATTTTTCCTATAATGATCTGGCAACAGAAATCAATTTAAAGATTGGTGGATTATCTTTTCAGACAGGCATGAACGTTCTTGTATGGAAAAAGGATGCCTACCGTCCATATTTTAGTGTTCATATGAAGTGTATGGAGAATCAGGTAGCAGATGGCATGTCCCTGTTAAAAGAAGTTCTTTTAAGCTCCAAGATGGATAATAAGAAGCGTTTAAAAGAGATTATTTCTGAACTTCGCACAAAGATGGATACAAGAATTCCGGCAGCGGGTCATGTATATGCAGCGAATCGTGCCCTTTCTTATATTGACCCGATGATGAAATACAAAGATACAGCAGAAGGAATTGGTTTTTATGAATTTGTAAAGAAGCTTGATAAGAACTTTGACAGTAATGCAGATCTTCTTATGAAGCAGCTCGTGAGAGCGCAGATGTGCATTTTCCGTAAAGAGAACCTGACATTATCCCTTACGGGAGAGTTTAACTTTAAGTCCTTAATGGAAGGAGAAATGCTGCAGTTTAACCGTATGCTTTATGATATGCCATGCGTTAAAACAGTTCCCGCATTTGTTTTGGAGAAAAAGAATGAGGGATTTAAGACAGCAAGTAAAGTACAGTATGTAGCAAGTGCCGGCTGTTTTGAAAAAGAAGGACAGGAATACCACGGTGCATTAAAGGTATTAAAGACCATTTTCTCCTATGATTATCTCTGGGTGAATGTCCGTGTGACTGGCGGTGCATACGGATGTATGTGTAATTTCTCAAGGAATGGATATGGTTTTTTTACTTCCTACAGAGATCCAAACCTTTCTGCTACATTGGATGTTTATAAAAAGGCAGCGGATTATGTGAGAAACTTTGAAGCTGGTAAGAGAGATATGACAAAGTATATCATCGGAACTATCAGTGGCATTGATCAGCCGTTAGAGCCGTCTGCATTGGGAGAGCGTTCTTTCCATGCCTACCAGTCAGGAATTACAGTAGAGATGATTCAAAAAGAGAGAAATCAGGTACTCGATGCAACGGAGGAGACGATTCGTTCCCTTGCCGATTATATTGAATCTATGATGGACGCAGGAACGGTATGTGCTATCGGCAATGACCGTAAGTTAGAAGAAGAAAAAGAGATGTTTAAGCAGGTATGCAGCCTGAATCAATAGAGGGTAATAGAGAAAGGAAAAAATATGAGCAGATGTTTTAAATCAGGATTTGTAACCATTATTGGTCGTCCGAATGTAGGAAAGTCTACATTAATGAATCAGTTAATTGGTCAGAAGATTGCGATTACTTCCAGTAAAGCGCAGACAACAAGAAATCGGATTCAGACTGTATATACAAGCGAGGAAGGTCAGATTGTCTTCCTCGATACACCGGGAATCAATAAAGCAAAGAATAAGCTTGGAGATTACATGCTTATGGCTGCCGAGAGAACACTCAATGAAGTAGATCTTATTTTATGGCTCGTAGAACCAACGACATTTATCGGTGGGGGAGAGCAGTATATTATTGAGAAACTTCAGAATGTAAAGACACCGATTTTCCTCGTAATCAATAAGACAGATGTTGCAACTGAAGAGGAAATCTTGAAGGCCATTGTTGCCTATAAAGATCAGTGTAATTTTGCAGAGATTATTCCGGTTAGTGCATTAGAGGGTAATAATACAGATGATTTAGTACATTCTATTTTTAAATATCTTCCAGAAGGACCAATGTATTATGATGAGGATACTATCACAGACCAACCGGAACGCCAGATTGTGGCAGAGCTTGTCAGAGAAAAGGCGCTTCGTCTGTTAAGTCAGGAGATTCCACATGGCATAGCTGTTGTGATTGAGCGTATGAAGACTCGAAAAAACGGCAATATTGTAGATATTGAGGCAGTAATTGTCTGTGAGAGAGAGTCACATAAACGTATTATCATTGGCAAGAAGGGTGCGATGATCAAAGAAATCGGTACACAGGCAAGAGTGGAGATGGAGAATCTTCTTGATATGAAGGTAAATCTGCGTCTGTGGGTAAAGGTTCGAAAAGATTGGAGAGATAGTGATATCCTACTGAAAAACTATGGTTATAATAAGAAAGAACTGTAAAGACAACGATGAGTGAACAAACAAAAGTGACAGGGATTGTCCTGTCAGTCTATCCTGTTGGAGAGAATGACAGACGGCTTACGATTCTTACAAAAGAGCGGGGGAAGATTCAGGTATTTGCCAGAGGAAGCCGCCGGCCAAAACACCCTTTGTTTGGGGTGACGCAGCCGCTTATTTATTGTGAGTTTATGGTCACAGATACGAGGAATTATACATACTTAAATTCTGCGGAGTGTAAAGACTATTTTTATTTCTTAAAAAAAGATTTAGAAGATATTTATTATAGTTCTTATTTTGCAGAAGTGGCAGAATATTTTACAATGGAAGGGCAGGACGAAAGAAATATACTGAATCTTTTGTTTGTTACTTTTCTTGCCATGAAAAAGAAGCTGATTTCTCTTTCTCTCATACGGAGAATCTATGAACTGAAAATATTGCAGTTTGCCGGATTTGGGCTGCAGTCTTTTCAATGTGTTCACTGCGGAAACGAGGAGCATCTTACAAGGATTTCTTTTGAAGAGGGTGGTATGCTCTGCAGCGGCTGTGCTGTAAAAGGACAGGGAAGAGAGGTGGAATCGGCAGTTCTTTATGTACTGCAGTATGTATCTTCGATTCCACTAAACCGTTTATATTCCTTTACTCTCAAAGAAAACATTGATAAAGAATTTGAGTGGATAGTAAAGCGGTATTTTGCAGTACAGGCTGGGCATAGGTTTAAATCTGCTGAAATGCTAGAGTGTGTTTGAAAAATCATTCCTGCAATCTGCGATATGAAGAATCACAAAGCAGATACCCGGTAATTCAATGACTGAGTTTTCTGAAGAGAATTCAGTCATTTTTTTGAAGAACTTTTTGCTGTCTGACAAAAAGGGCTTGCAATGGTGGAAAAGACAGGGTAGAATAAAAGGCGAAAATATATCGAATAAAGAAAAATGAGGTAAAAGTGTCATGGAAAAAACAATGGACAAGATTATTGCAGTTGCAAAAGCGAGAGGTTTTGTATACCCAGGCTCTGAAATTTATGGCGGTCTGGCTAATACTTGGGACTACGGAAATCTTGGCGTAGAATTAAAGAACAACGTAAAGAAAGCATGGTGGAAGAAGTTCATTCAGGAAAGTCCATATAACGTAGGTGTTGATTGTGCGATTCTGATGAACCCACAGACATGGGTAGCTTCCGGTCATCTTGGCAGTTTTTCTGATCCATTAATGGATTGTAAAGAATGTAAGGAAAGATTCCGTGCGGATAAGATTATCGAAGATTTTGCACAGGAGCATGAGATTGAGTTAGAATCTTCTGTAGATGGATGGTCTCAGGAGAAAATGAAGGCATTTATCGATGATAACAATGTGCCATGTCCAAGCTGTGGAAAGCATAACTTTACAGATATCAGACAGTTTAACCTGATGTTCAAGACTTTCCAGGGTGTTACAGAAGATGCAAAGAATACTGTTTATTTAAGACCAGAGACAGCACAGGGTATCTTTGTTAACTTTAAGAATGTTGCCCGTACTTCCCGTAAGAAGATTCCGTTTGGTATTGGACAGATTGGTAAGTCTTTCCGTAATGAGATCACACCAGGTAACTTTACTTTCCGTACAAGAGAGTTTGAGCAGATGGAATTAGAATTCTTCTGTAAGCCAGATACAGACTTAGAATGGTTTGCATACTGGAAGGATTTCTGTGTAAACTGGTTAAAAGACCTTGGATTAAAAGACGAAGAATTAAGAATTCGTGATCATGATAAAGAAGAGTTATCTTTCTACTCTAAAGCAACAAGTGATATCGAATTCTTATTCCCATTTGGATGGGGAGAATTATGGGGTATTGCTGACCGTACAGATTATGACCTTAACTGTCATCAGGAAGTATCCGGACAGGATCTTACTTATTTTGATGATGCAGAGAAGAGAAAGTATATCCCTTATGTTATTGAGCCATCATTAGGTGCAGACCGTGTAACATTAGCATTCTTATGTGCTGCATACGATGAAGAAGAGATTAAAGACGGCGAGACAAGAAATGTGATGCATTTCCACCCAGCAATCGCTCCAGTTAAAGTTGGTATTTTACCACTTTCTAAGAAGCTTAATGAAGGTGCTGAGAAGATTTATCATGAATTAAGCAAGATTTATAACTGCGAATTTGATGACAGAGGAAATATCGGTAAGAGATACCGCCGCCAGGACGAGATTGGTACTCCTTACTGTGTTACGTATGACTTTGATTCTGTAGAAGATGGTGCTGTTACTGTACGAGACCGTGATACCATGGAACAGGAAAGAATTAAAATTGAAGATTTGAAGGATTACTTTGCTGAGAAATTCAATTATTAGTAAAAATTTTACAAAATACTCAGCGGGATAACCGAATGCCAGCCCCCGCAAAAGCCCGAACAACATATTGCCAGCGGTTTTTGTGAGGGCTTTTTTGTTAGAAATTTTCGATTGAATTAATAAAATTAAGCGCAAATAAGGCTAATTGTTAAAAATATAGGAATTTGCTTTATAAACTCAAGTTATTTTTGTCTAATTTCATGAAAGTGAGAAAAAACACAAAAATCACTTGCATTTTTAAACAAATCGGGGTATTTTATATTTAGCAATTGCGAAAAGTAAATAATTCAATCTCGATGAGAACAATGGCGTTCGCGAATCATAAGGATTCTCGGACGCTTTTTACATTTTTTGACCTTCGGGCAGGAATGGCAATTGTCGATGAAAAGGATAAACATGAAAGGATGTAATAATTATGAAAACAGATGTGAAGAAAATTTTTGGTTCCAATGTTTTTAATGACGCAGTAATGAAGGAAAGACTTCCAAAAGCTGCATATAAGAAGATGAAAGCTACAATTGAAGCAGGCGCAGAACTTGATCCTGAAGTAGCAGACATCGTTGCTCATGAGATGAAAGAATGGGCTCTTGAAAAAGGAGCAACACATTTCACTCACTGGTTCCAGCCATTAACTGGTATCACTGCTGAAAAGCATGATGCATTTATTGACCCACAGGGTGATGGAACAACATTACTTCGCTTCTCTGGTAAAGAGTTAATCAAAGGTGAGCCAGATGCTTCTTCTTTCCCATCCGGTGGATTAAGAGCAACATTTGAGGCAAGAGGATATACAGCATGGGATTGCACATCACCAGCATTTATCAAAGAAACACCACATTCTACTATTCTTTGCATTCCGACAGCATTCTGCTCTTACAAAGGTGAGGCACTTGATAAGAAGACTCCGCTTCTTCGTTCTATGCAGGCATTAGACGTACAGGCAATTCGTATCTTAAGATTATTTGGAAATAAGACAGCAAAACATGTAACAACATCTGTTGGAGCAGAGCAAGAATATTTCCTTGTTGATAAAGGAAACTTCTTAAAGAGAAAGGATTTAATCTTTACAGGAAGAACATTATTTGGTGCAATGCCTCCAAAAGGACAGGAAATGGATGATCATTACTTCGGTGTTATCCCAGAAAGAGTTCTTGGATTCATGGAGAAATTTAATGAAGAGTTATGGAAACTTGGCATTTCTGCTAAGACACAGCATAACGAAGTTGCTCCAGCACAGCATGAGATCGCTCCTATTTATGACCAGAACAACATTGCTACAGACCACAACCAGTTAGTAATGGAAACAGCACAGAGAGTTGCTGATGAGTTAGGTCTTAAGTGTCTCTTACATGAGAAACCATTCGCAGGAATCAACGGTTCTGGTAAACATAACAACTGGTCTATGTGTACAGATGAGGGAGAGAACCTTTTAGATCCAGGTGAAACACCACATGAAAATATGCAGTTCTTATTATTCTTAGCTGCAATTCTTCGTGCAGTAGATGAACATGCAGACTTGCTTCGCCTTTCTGCTTCCACACCAGGTAATGACCACCGTTTAGGAGCAAACGAAGCACCTCCAGCAATCATCTCCGTATTCTTAGGAGAACAGTTAGAGGACGTAGTAGAACAATTCGTAGATAATGGAGAAGCAACAAGCTCCTTAGAGGGAGAAGAATACATTTCTGGTGTACATTCTCTTCCACATTTCCAGAAAGATGCTACAGACCGTAACAGAACATCACCATTCGCATTCACAGGTAACAAGTTTGAATTCCGTATGGTTGGTTCCACACAGTCTATCGCAGACCCTAACACAGTACTTAACACGATCGTTGCAGAAGTATTATGTGACATGGCAGACAAACTAGAGGCAGCAGAGGACTTACCAATGGCTCTCCATGACATGATCAAAGATACAATCGCAGCACATAAGAGAATCATTTTCAACGGTAACGGATATTCTGATGAATGGGTTGCTGAAGCAGAGAGAAGAGGACTTCCAAACATCAAATGTATGGTAGATGCTGTTCCTGCATTAGTAAAACCAGAAGCAGTTGAAATCTTTGAAAAACACGGTGTATATACAAAAGCCGAGATGGAATCCCGTGCAGAAGTTATGTACGAAACATATTCTAAGACAATCAACATTGAAGCACTTACTATGATTGACATGGCTAAGAAACAGATTGTCCCTGCAACAATCAAATACCAGACCAGCCTTGCAGAATCTGTTAATGCAATCAAAGCAGCAAGCAGCGCAGTAGATACTTCTGTACAGGAAGCATTAATGGCAGACATTTCTACAAACTTAAAAGATATGTATGTAGCACTTGCACACCTCGAAGAAGTAGCAGGCAAGGCAGAAGCTATGGAAGAAGGCGCAGAACAGGGTCACTACTACCATGACGTTGTATTTACAGCAATGGATGAGTTAAGAAAACCTGCAGATAAACTTGAAATGTTAGTAGCCAAATCTGCATGGCCATTCCCAAGCTATGGAGATTTAATCTTCGAAGTATAGGATAGAGAGACAGACTGGGTGTCGCTTTAGTTTTAGATTAAGATAAAAAGAGAGTTCTTATATACATTTTAGACTGCTGATTGGAGTAGGAAGCTGTTGCTCTATTGCAACAGAGGAATATGAATGAAGCAAAAACAGAACAGGAGTATGAATCACAACCATTGAAGAACTTCGCCATGCTTATGTTCGTCTTCAGAGAGACAACTTCATTGTCTTCTGAATTCGGACATAAGCATGACTCGTTCGTCAAATGTTGCAATTCATAGCTCCTGTTCTGTTTTTGCTTCAATATTCAGTTTGGCTTATCGCAATAGAGCAACAGCTACCTACACAACTATCAGCGGCTGATTTTCGTCCGTTTTATGCAAAGAGTTGTACACTTCCCCATTTTATGTTATTATTATCCTCGATTGTATACGCAATAATATGAAGGAGCGTTAGTAATGAATTACATTTCTTTAATAGAAGAGTTAAAAAAGAGGGGCAGTATACCAGGTCTTGATGCAATTCAGGGGTTGCTGGAAGAGTTAGGGCATCCAGAAGATGATTTAAAGATTGTACATATTGCCGGAACGAACGGAAAAGGTTCTGTTTTTGCATATCTTTCTTCTATATTAATGGCAGCAGGTTTTAAGGTGGGAAGATATATTTCCCCGACTATTTCCTGCTATGAGGAAAGATTCCAGATTAATGGAACGTATATTGCAAAGGATAAGTTAGAGAGGCTTTACGGTGTTGTAGAAGAAGCGATGCGAAAAGAGGAGGCGAAAATTGGATTAAGACCTACACTTTTTGAAGTGGAGACAGCGCTTTCTTTCTTATATTTTAAGGAGGAAAAGGTTGATTACGCCTTGGTGGAAGTTGGTATGGGAGGAAGGCTTGATGCCACGAATGTGATTAAGCATCCAGAACTTACTGTAATTTCTTCCATCAGCTATGATCACAAGGCAATTCTTGGAGATACGTTAGAGGAGATTGCCTGCCAGAAAGCAGGAATTATCAAAGAGAGTGCTCCTGTTGTTTTATCGGAGAATCCAGAAGAAGTCTGCAAGGTTGTAAAACACGAAGCAGCAGAGAAAAAGGTACATTGCATCGAAGTAAAGCCGCAAGATTATGAGATATTAGCGGAAACTCCATATGGAAGTACTTTTTTATGGAAGGAACAGCGTTATGAGACAAAGCTTCCGGGAAACCACCAGATTTCTAACGCTGTGACAGCCCTTACCGCATCAGAATATCTTTTTGAGAAAGATTATGAGAAGAATGAGGCAAGGAAGAAAATTCCAAAAGAACTAGATACCATGAACATAAAGGCGGCACAGCAAGGTGGTATTATAAGGACAATCTGGCCGGGAAGGCTTGAAGTGTTAAAAAAAGAACCTTTATTTTACAGAGATGGTGCACATAATCCAGATGGCGCACGCAAATTAGCGTCATTTTTGCAAAAACATTTTACAAATAAGAGAATCATTTATATAATGGGAGTGTTAAAGGATAAAGAATATACGAAAATACTCCAGTATCTTATGCCGATGGCAAAGAAAGTTTATGTATTTAGACCGAATAATGAACGGGGGCTTTCAGCAGAAATTTTAGCAAATACAATAAAAGAGAAAGCGGATGTTCCAGTTATGATTGAGCCAGACGTAAATACTGCGGTTTCTAAGGCATTGGAGGCTGCACAGCCGGAAGATATTCTGGTGGCCTGTGGTTCGCTCTCTTTTATGGAAGAAATGGAGGCTATACAGTAATGAAGATAGGAAAATACGAGTTTGACCTTTTACATAAAGGCTATATTATGGGAATTTTAAATGTAACACCCGATTCTTTTTCCGATGGCGGCAAATATCAGTCTGTTGATCTGGCGTTAAAACAGGCGGAGAGAATGATAGAGGAAGGTGCAGCAATTTTAGATATCGGTGGAGAATCTACAAGACCAGGCCATAAGAAGATTACAGACCAGGAAGAAATCGAAAGAGTTGTTCCGGTCATTGAAGCAGTAAAGAAGAATTTTGATATCGCGGTATCTCTTGATACTTACAAATACGAAGTTTCTAAAGCTGGAATTGCTGCCGGAGCAGATATGATTAACGATATCTGGGGATTGAAATGGGATGAGAGACTGGCTCCGTTACTTGCCAAAGAGGACGTTGCCTGTTGTCTGATGCACAACAGAGATAATCAGGAGTATACTAATTTTATTGAGGATTTCTGCTCTGATATGGAAGAGACACTGGCCATTGCGAAAAAGGCAGGAATCAGGGACGAAAGAATTATTCTTGATCCAGGTGTTGGCTTTGGAAAAACATTTGAGCAGAACCTTTCTATTATGAAGCATATGGATGTATTTTCAAAATGGGGACTTCCTGTGTTACTTGGAACATCAAGAAAGTCTGTGATTGGTCTTGCGTTAAATCTTCCTGTTGATCAGCGAGAGGAAGGAACTGCGGCAACAACAGTACTTGGCCGTATGAAAGGGGCCTCTATTTTCCGTGTGCACGATGTAAAGACAAACTATAGAGAATTGAAGATGATTGAGGCAATTCTGGAGGCAGAGTAAGATGGATGAGATAAGAGTAAAGAATCTGGAAGTATTTTGCCATCACGGTGTATACAAGGAGGAAAATGTTCTCGGTCAGAAGTTTCTCGTCAATATTGTTTCAAAAGTAGACACAAGGGCTGCAGGAAAGACAGATGAACTTGAATTGTCAGTAAGCTACGGAGATATCTGCCGCTGTGTCAAAAAAGAAATGACAAAGCAGAACGACAAACTGTTAGAACGAGTTGCCGAACGCCTTGCAGAGTGTATTCTTTTGCAGTTTCCACTTATAAAAGAAGTGGAGATTGAAGTGAAAAAGCCGTGGGCACCTGTCTTAATGCATGTGGATTACACTTCTGTTAAGATTAAGAGAAGCTGGCATAAAGTATATATTGGTGTTGGTTCTAATCTTGGAGAGCGGGAAGAATATATGAAACTTGCAAAGGAGAAAGTGAGTGCTTTGCCGGATACAAAGAACTTCAAATCTGCTTCAATTATTGAGACAGAACCATACGGTTATACGGAGCAGGGCAAGTTTTTAAACACAGTATATTCGATTGAAACATTAGATACACCAGTAGAATTTCTTGACAAACTACATCAGATTGAAAATGAGGCAGAGCGAAAGAGAGAGATTCACTGGGGACCAAGAACATTAGATTTGGATATTCTTTTATATGATGATTTAGTGACAGAAGATGAGGAGATTACGATTCCTCATCCAGAACTGACAAAAAGGCTTTTTGTATTAGAGCCATTGTGTGAGTTGACTCCAAGAGGAATCCATCCGTTAGAGAGAAGAAGATATTCAGATATTTTAGAGGATTTAAAAGAAAAAGAGAAATAAAGGAAGCAGTAGTGGAATGGATAAAGAAATAAGAAAAGTAGATGATGTACGAGATGATATTACAAAAATAGATTACGAAATTGCAGAGTTATTTGAAAAAAGGATGGGATTTGCCGCAGAATTAGCGCTTTCTAAAAAGCAGGCGGGAGAATCCATTTATAATAAAAATAAAGAAGACGAAAAGTTATCAGATATTACAAAGAACCGATCCAATCCATTTGTCATAAAGGGATTAGAGGAAGTTTTTATTCAGATGATGTCCATAAGCCGCAAATATCAGTATCATATGGTTCACCAGAGAGACCGCTATATTGAGAATTATTTTACCGAAGTACCAGAGTTAGTCATGTTCCCAGATACAAGAATTGTTTATCCGGGAGTGCCAGGATCTTTTTCAGAGATGGCATGTGAAAAGTTCTTTGGAGCGGATGTAGATCATTATGCCGTTGTTAACTTTAAAGATGTTGCGATGGCATTGAATAACGGAGATGCCGATTACGGCGTACTTCCGATTGAGAACTCTTCTGCCGGAGATGTTACAGGTGTTTATGACATTTTACTGGAGAATGATGTCTGTATGGTAGGAGAAGTTTTTGTAAAAGTAGAACATTGTCTGCTAGGCTGTCCGGGAAGTAAGATTGAGGATTTAGAAGTTGTTCTTTCACATCCACAGGGATTAATGCAGTGTGCTCCATATTTAGAAAACCTGGATGTCAAAAAGGTTAGTGTGGAAAATACAGCCATTGCTGCTGAGAGAGTAGCAAGAGAAAAAATAATGACACAGGGAGCCATTGCAAGCCGCAGAGCCGCAGAACTTTACGGTCTTGATATTTTAGATGCAGGTATCAACTTTGACAAAAATAATGTAACTCGTTTTGTAATCCTCTCTAAGAAGAGACAGTACACAGAGAATGCGAATAAGATCAGCATTTCTTTTTCTCTGCTTCATGAAAGCGGAACTCTTTATAATATATTATCTCATTTCATATATAATGATTTAAACTTAAGCCATATTGAATCTGTTCCTCTGCCAGACCAGCAGTGGGAATACCGCTTCTATATTGATATCAACGGAAATCTGCATGATCCGGCAGTAAAAAATGCCCTGCAAGGTGTTCGCACAGAAGTAGCGGATTTTAAAATTTTAGGAAACTATTAAACGGTCTACAAAAGGAGTGTAGAGTACATGAGTGAAACAGTAAAAAATAAGCATGTGAAAAAGAAAAATTCGGCGGTTTTATTATTAAAGACAGTGATTACAGCGGTTCTTCTTTTCTTTACCTGGTATTTATGCAGTCACTTTATGGAATATCAGAAAAATGCAACAAATCAGGTAAATAAGTATCGAATTGATCAGGTCTGCCAGTTATCGGCAGGATCTGCTGTAAGCCAGAAGTTTGTTGCAAAACATACACATTTAAAAACGGTAAAAGTTTATTTTGGCAATGACTATTCTGGACAGGCAAGTGGAAAGGTTATTCTTAATATTATAGATTTAGAAACCGGAAAAAGCATACAGAGACTTACAAAAAATATCAGTGATATTGTAAATAATGATTATACAGAATTTAAGACAGATCTGCAGCTGACGAAAAAGAAAGAGTACAGCATTCAGCTTACAACAAGTGGAGCAGAATCCGGCAAGGAACCTCTTATTTTCCAGTGGACAACAAAGGAAACTGGTTTCCGTGGCAAGTTAAAGATTAATCAGGAAGAGCAGGGTAAGTATCTTGTATCTAAGCTCTATTATCCAGTAACAATATATCAGCAGTGGGCAGGTATCTGTATGATGATGGCACTTGTCCTTCTTCTTTTATGGTTTGCACTGCCGGCACCGGAGATGGTAAAGAAAGCACTTGGTCAGATTCTGTTTTTTGCAGCACCGTTATTTACATTCTGGTTTGTGGAAAGGTTTACTGACAATCCAATTTTTAGAATGCGTGCTGCAGAATTCTGGCTTAACATATTAGTTTATTATATGTTCTTTGGATTATTGTATCTGATTTTCAATTCCAGGAGAGTATCTGTAACAATAGGAAGTATTTTGTGGTGCATTATTGGAATTGCAAACTATTATGTTTTAAGTTTTAAAGGTGCACCGATCGTTCCTTCAGATATTATGTCCGCAAGAACAGCTGCGAATGTTGCAGAGAACTATACTTACAGCATTCAGCCGGTATTTGTATGGAATGTCTTATTCCTGCTGTTATATTTAGCCATAATGTGGCGCTGTCCGGTTCCTAAAAAAATGGGCTGGAAAAAGCGGGTAATTATGCTTGTTGTTATCGGCCTGCTAGGTTCAGTGCTCGGACATTTTGTCGTAGAACAAAAAACATTAAAGAACTTTGGCATTAAGAATAACGTGTGGGATCAGAAAAAAGGCTATGCCAAGAATGGACTGTTCTTTGGTTTTGTTCTTAACATGAATTCTCTGGTGCAGGAAAAACCATCTGATTATTCTGTAGAGGCGGCCAAAGACATTGCCGAGAAATATGAAGAAAAGTTTGCGAATGAAGATTCCGATAAAAAGAAAAAAGGGCGGTTAGAAACTGCAGATGGTACGAAACCAAATGTAATCGGCATTATGAACGAGGCATTTTCTGATTTAAGTGTTATCAATGAATTTTCCACAAATGAAGATTATATGCCATTTATTCATAGTTTAAAGGAGAATACAATAAAAGGTTCTCTTTATATGTCTATCTTCGGTTCAGGAACTTGTAACTCCGAGTTTGAGTATTTAACTGGAAATAGCATGTCCTTCTTACAAAATGGTATTATTGCATACACACAGGTTGTAAAGGACAAACTTCCTAATATGACCTATCTGTTAAAAGAACAAGGATATAAAGGCAATCTGGCTTTACATCCTTACCTTGCTTCCGGCTGGAACCGTGTGCAGGTGTATGATTATATGGGATTTGATCATTTTTATTCAGAGACAGATTTTAAGAATCCGACAATGTATCGAAAATATATTTCTGATGAATCTGATTTTAAGAAGATAGAGGAGTTATACGAAAACCGTACTGAGAAAGATGAACCATTTTATCTTTTCAATGTTACGATGCAGAATCACGGTGGATTTGATAAGACGTACTCCAATTTCCATAATGATATACAGATTACAGATAATCATAAAAATGAGCAGGCAGAGCAGTATCTTTCCCTTGTAAAGAAGACAGATGATGCGTTTAAACAGCTTGTAGAGTATTTTTCAAAAGTAAAAGAACCGACAATCATCGTAATGTATGGTGATCATCAGCCGGCTGTACAGAGCAGCTTCTATGACAGCCTTTTTGGAAAGAGTGCAGGCAGTCTTACAAATGAAGAATTAATGAACAAATACAGAACACCATTTATTATCTGGGCAAACTATGATATTAAAGAGAAAACCATAGATAAAATGAGTGCGAACTATTTAAGTGCCTATGTGATGAACGAGGCAGGCTTAGAAACAAGCCCATACCAGAAGTTCTTATTAAAACTCCGCAAGAAGCTTCCTGTACTTACGGCAATGGGATGCTTTGATAAGAAGGGCAAATATTATGAATCTGCTTTAGAATCGCCTTATAGCGATATGGTAAAAGAGTATCAGATATTACAATATAATAATCTTATTGATACAAAACATACAGTGAATTCTTTCTTTTATCTTTCTGACGAACAGAAGAAATAAGAAAGCTGGAGAAGTGCCAGAGGCAAAAAGGAGGCAGCGATGGGAATAAGTCCGTATGCGGCAATTGTAATCGGTTCAAAAAATATGCTCATGAAAGTGTATGAGATTTCCGGTGGAAAGGGATTTCGTACAGTGGATGAGATACGTTATGAGTATGAACTTGGCAAAGAGGCCTATTTTACAAGAAAGATTACATTTGCGCAAATTGAAGAAATCTGTAATGTACTGATGGAATTTCAGCAGCGTATGAGGGAATATGCGATAACAGAATTCCGATGTTACGCGACAAGTGCGATTCGTAATGCAAAGAATCAGGTATCGGTTCTTAATCAGATTAAAATTCGCACAGGTGTGGATGTTATCATGCTCAGCAATTCGGAACTTCGTTTCCTTATGTATAAGGGAATTCAGGTATTAGATATTGATTTCAATAAAATCATTGAAAAAAATACTGCCATTTTAGATATTGGTTCCGGAAGTGTACAGGTATCCCTGTTTGATAAACAGGCACTTTATATGACGCAGAATTTAGATATCGGTACAGTAAAAGTGAGGGGATTTTTAGAATCTGTTGAGAATAACGTACTCGATTATATTTCTGTATTAGAAGAATATATTCAGTATGAATTTGATATGTTTAAAAGTGGCTATCTGAAAGATAAAGATATTAAAAATGTAATCGCCATCGGAGACGAGATAAAAAATATCAATCGCCTGATTCCGGAACTGCATCTTACCGATACGATGAGCTATGAGCAGATTTTATACATTTACAAAAAGATTAAAAAGGCATCCTATCAGGATATTGCCTTAAAATACGGACTTTCCATTGAGGATGCCAGAATGGTTCTTCCATCGGTACTTATTTATAAGACATTCTTAGAACGTTCTAAAGCAGATACCGTTTATATATGTGCGACGAATCTTTGTGATGGAAGCGTGGTGGATTACGCACAGGAAACAAAGAAGATAAAACTAAGCCATGATTTTTATCAGGATATTGTAGCTTCTGCAAAGTATATCGGAAAAAGATACCGTTATAGTAAAGTACATGCACAATATATTACAGATTTAGCGTTAGAGATTTTTGATAAGACGAAAAAGTTCCACGGACTTACACAACGGGACCGCCTTATTCTTGAAATATCTGCGATTCTTCATGATATTGGAAAATATGTTAACTTAAATGATCCAGGTAAGAATGGCTACCAGTTAATCATGTCCACTGAGATTATGGGCTTATCTCACAGAGAGAGAGAGGAAGTTGCTAATATTGTGCTTTACAATACACAGGAACTTCCAGATACTGACGAGTTAGATACTGCATTCTGGAGAGAAGAATATCTTCGGATTGCCAAGTTATCTTCTATTCTAAGGCTTGCAAATGCATTAGACAGAGGACATAAACAAAAACTTGAGAAATGTTCTATGGCAAGAAAAGGAAAGGAATTGATTATTTCCCTTGAAACAAATCAGGATATTACATTAGAGATTACCCGCTTTTCCAAGAAAGCAGAAACCTTTAGTGAATTTACTGGAATCACACCAGTATTAAAGCAAAAAAGAGCATTGTAGGGGAGGATAGAAGATGGACAAAAGTATATTTGACAGACCGGAGAATTTTACAAACCGTGAATTGAGCTGGTTAGAGTTTAACCAGAGAATTCTTGGAGAGGCAAGAGATCGCAAAAATCCATTATTTGAGCGAATGAAGTTTTTAAGTATCACTGCCTCGAATTTAGATGAATTTTTTATGGTGCGTATCGCTTCTTTAAAAGATATGGTCAATGCAGGGTATAAGAAGAAGGATATTGCAGGAATGACCCCGCAGGAACAACTTGGTGCATTGAATGAGAAAACCCATGCATTTTGCGAAAAACAGTATACGACCTATAATCGTTCTCTTCTTCCTAAACTTTCTGAAGCGGGGTTAGAAATTGTAACTTTTAACAGCCTTTCTGAAAAAGAAGAGGAGTTTTTAGAAGAATATTTCCATAAGAATGTATATCCGGTACTGACTCCGATGGCGATTGATTCTTCAAGACCGTTTCCGCTGATTCAGAATAAGACATTGAATATTGCTGCTTTGATAAAAAGCCGGGGCGAAGATAAAAAAGAAAAGAAAGACTACGATATTGCGACAGTACAGGTACCTTCTGTACTTCCAAGAGTGATTGTGCTTCCGCAAAAGGATGGAGGAAAAAGAAAATGCCGTGTTATTCTTCTTGAGAATGTCATTGAACATTACTTAGATGTTTTGTTTTTAAATCATGAGATTATCTGTTCTGCTCCATACCGTATTATGAGAAATGCAGATTTATCCATTGATGAAGATGATGCAGAAGATTTATTAAAAGAAATTGAAAAGTCTTTAAAAATGCGTCAGTGGGGCGAAGTCATCAAGTTTGAGTATGAAGAGCGGATGGATAGCCGTCTGGAGAAGTATTTAAAGAAGCAGTTTAAAGTGCATCCATGCGACATGTATGCTTTCAATGGCCCGCTTGACCTTACGTTCCTTATGAAATGTTATGGTATTGAAGGGTTCTCTGATTTAAAAGAAAAACCATATACTCCGCAGAAAAATAAAAAGCTTCGTGCAGATAAAAATATATTTACCCAGATCCGAAAGGGCGATGTGTTACTGCATCATCCATATGAAAGCTTCGATCCGATTGTGGCATTTATCAGGCAGGCAGCAGAAGATAAAGACGTGCTTGCAATCAAGCAGACTCTTTACCGTGTCAGTGGGCATTCCCCGATTATCGCTGCATTGGCACAGGCAGCAGAAAATGGAAAGCAGGTAACTGTATTGGTAGAGTTAAAGGCACGATTTGATGAGGAGAATAACATTAACTGGGCAAGAAAGTTAGAAAAGGCAGGCTGTCACGTTATTTATGGTTTGGTTGGTCTGAAAACACACTGTAAGATTGCACTGGTAGTGCGGAAAGAAGCGGATGGTATCCGCCGCTATGTGCATCTTGGAACAGGAAACTATAATGATTCCACTGCAAAGCTTTACACAGATACCGGTATGTTTACTTGCCGCGATGTTGTCGGAGAAGATGCTACAGCCGTATTTAATATGTTAAGTGGTTATTCCGAACCGGCAAACTGGAACCGTCTTATTGTAGCACCAATCTGGATGAAAAAGCGTTTTCTTGAGATGATTCACAGAGAGACGAAAAACGCAAAAGAAGGCAAACCGGCAAAAATTATCGCCAAATGCAATTCTCTTTGTGATAGAAAGATTATCCTTGCCTTATACGAAGCTTCCTGTGCAGGTGTACAGGTTGATTTGATTGTTCGTGGAATCTGCTGTCTTGTAGCGGGCAAACCGGGAGTCAGTGAAAATATCCGGGTACGTTCTATTGTGGGAACTTTCTTAGAGCATGCAAGAATTTTCTATTTCTATAATGACGGACATGAAGAAATTTATATGGGAAGTGCGGACTGGATGCCTAGAAATCTTGACCGCCGTGTAGAGATTGTTTTCCCAGTTGAAGAGGAAGAATTAAAAGAAAAAGCAAAACATATTTTGGATGTTCAGCTTAGTGACACATTAAAAGCGCACAGGCTTTTAGAAGATGGCACATATCAGAAAGTGGACAGAAGGGGAAAAGAGGCAATTGAGGCACAGAAGACTTTTTGCGAGGAAGCGATTGCTGCAGCAAATGAATCAAAAAAGAAAGTACCCAAAAAGAGAACCTTTGACCCTCGGTTTTCACCGCAGGAGGAGTAATGAAAAGATATAAAGTAATAGTGTTATTATTATGCCTTACCCTGTTTGCGGGAATACTTGCAGGGTGCGGCTCCCATAAAAAGAAAGAAAAATCCGAAGAAAGTACATCTACCTCAAAGGATTCAGGAGAATTAGATGATATTACTTTAGAGGGGATGGTTTCTGATGCTCTTTCAAGTATGACCTTAAAAGAAAAAATAGGGCAGATGTTCATTGTCTGTACCGATTCACTTGATTTTGATGCGGAGACAGAAGTAACAAAGAAGATGCAGCAGAAATTAGAAGAGTATAAACCTGGTGGTGTTATCTTTTTTTCCTATAATCTTAAAGACCGTGAGCAGGTAAAAAGTATGATTGCTGACATTCAGAAAAGTAATGATATTCCATTGTTTATTTCGGTTGATGAGGAAGGCGGCTCCGTAGCAAGAATTGCAAACTCAAAAAATATGCAGACAACTAAGTTCCCTGCCATGTCCGAGATTGGTAAGAGTGGGGACAGTAAAAAAGCCTGCGAAGTAGGAGAGACAATCGGAAAAGAAATCAGGGAACTTGGATTTAACCTTGACTTTGCACCGGTAGCAGACGTGAATACAAATGCAGAAAATACGGAAATCGGAAATAGAAGTTTTAGTTCTGATGCCAAAACCGTAGCAGGAATGGTATCTCAGGAAGTGAAAGGCCTGCAGTCTCAGGGCGTAAGTTCTACTTTGAAGCATTTTCCAGGACAGGGACAGTGTGGAGAGGATACACACAAAGGGTATGTAGATCTAAATGCAACAATTGACCGCCTCCGTGAAGTAGAATTCCTTCCGTTTGAATCTGGAATTGCAGCGGGAGCGGATATGGTAATGATGTCCCATGTTGCTGTGAGCCAGGTAACAGGAAAGGAAACCCCGGCTTCTCTTACAAAACTTATGGTAACAGATATTTTAAGAGAAGAATTACAATTTAATAATGTTATTATTACAGATGCTATGAATATGAAAGTTATCACAAAGTTCTATGACGCAGATCAGGCGGCGGTAATGGCAGTTCAGGCTGGAAATGACATGATTTTAATGCCGGATAATTTTGAACAGGCATTTGAAGGTGTATTAGAAGCAGTGAAAGACGGCACGATTTCTGAGAGTAAGATTAATGAGGCGGTAAGCCGGATTCTTTCCGTAAAAATCCGCAGAGGAATCCTTCCAACAGATTCGAAACTATTTCGTCATAATGCAGGAAAATAATCTGTAAAATTCATAAAAAATACTATATAAAATACACATAAAATTTGTGAATGGTTCTGAAATCTGAGAAATGGCTTGTACGGACACTTATTTTATGTTAGTATACAATCGTTTCAATTATATTCACTAATGAAATTATGGAGGAAGAAAATGGCGTTTGATATGGAAGAACAGTTTTCTGAAGAGTGTGTGGATTCTGGAATTCACGAAGAATGCGGAGTGTTTGGAGCATATGATTTCGACGGAAATGACATTGCTTCAACAGTGTATTATGGGTTGTTTGCTCTGCAGCACAGAGGACAGGAAAGCTGTGGTATTGCAGTTTCGGATACCAACGGCCCGAAAAAGAACATTCAGGTTCATAAAGGAATGGGCCTTGTCAACGAAGTGTTTAGCAGTGAAAACCTTGAGAAATTAAAGGGAAATATCAGTGTGGGTCATGTCCGGTATTCAACTGCAGGTTCTAGTACCAGAGAGAATGCACAGCCGTTAGTACTGAATTATTATAAAGGTACGCTGGCTCTTGCACATAATGGTAATCTGGTAAATGCATTAGAACTTCGCGAGGAACTTGAAAAGACAGGCGCTATTTTCCAGACAACGATTGATTCTGAGGTAATCGCTTACCATGTTGCCAAAGAGAGAATTTCTTCCGCAACAGCAGAAGAAGCGGTACTTGCAGCAATGCGTAAGTTAAAGGGAGCCTATTCTCTTATCGTAATGAGTCCGAGAAAGCTGATTGGGGCAAGAGATCCATTTGGTTTCAGACCTCTTTGTATCGGCAAGAGAGACAATACATATTTCCTTACATCTGAGACGTGTGCCTTAGATACAGTAGGGGCAGAATTTGTAAGAGATGTAGAACCAGGAGAAGTTGTTACCCTAACACCGAGTGGAATTGTATCAAATAGGGAACTTTGCTTCAAAGATTCTTCTAAGCAGGCAAGATGTATTTTTGAATATATCTATTTTGCAAGACCGGATGCAGTCATTGACGGGGTTGGTGTTTATGCCAGCCGTATTAAGGCAGGAAGATTCCTTGCTATGGATTCACCGGTAGAAGCAGATATGGTTGTTGGTGTTCCTGAATCAGGTAATCCGGCAGCACAGGGATATGCTATGGAATCTGGTATTCCTTACGGAACAGCTTTCATTAAAAATTCTTATGTTGGAAGAACGTTTATCAAGCCAAAGCAGAGCATGCGTGAGAGCAGTGTACAGGTAAAGCTTAATGTGTTAAAAGATGCTGTAAAGGGTAAGAGAATTGTTATGATTGACGATTCTATCGTTCGAGGAACAACTTGTCATCGTATTGTTCGTATGTTAAAGGATGCCGGAGCAAAAGAAGTTCATGTAAGAATCAGTTCTCCTCCATTTTTACACCCTTGTTATTTTGGAACGGATATTCCTTCCGAAGATCAGTTGATTGCCTATGGTAAGACTTTAGATGAGATTCGTGACAGCATTGAGGCAGATACATTAGCTTATCTTGGAATGGAACGTTTAAAAGAACTTAACAACGGACTTCCATACTGTGATGCATGTTTCAGCGGTAACTATCCGATTGAACCGCCAACACAGGATATCCGTGGAGAACAGGGATAAATTAACTAATAGAAAATCAAGTGGCAATTATAAAAAATCAGGAAAGGAAAAGCTATTTAGATGCAAATCATCTAGCATATACACATTTGTATATGTTTTTAGTAGCAGGTATAAACAATGTACGACAAATATCAGAGTCCTCTCTCAGAAAGATATGCAAGTAAAGAGATGCAGTATATCTTTTCTCCAGACAAGAAGTTTAAGACATGGAGAAAGCTTTGGATCGCATTAGCAGAGACAGAATATGAGTTAGGTCTTGACAGTGTGACAAAGGAACAGATTGAGGAGTTAAAGGCCCATGCCGATGACATTAATTTTGATGTGGCAAAAGCAAGAGAGAAAGAAGTACGTCACGATGTTATGTCCCATGTATATGCATATGGTGTACAGTGTCCAAATGCAAAGGGAATCATCCATCTTGGAGCAACATCCTGCTATGTAGGTGATAATACAGATATTATCATTATGACAGAGGCTCTCAAGTTAGTAAGAAGCAAGCTGATTAATGTCATTGCAGAGCTTTCTGCATTTGCTATGAAGTACAAAGACCTCCCTACACTGGCTTTCACACATTTCCAGCCAGCGCAGCCAACGACCGTTGGAAAGAGAGCTACATTATGGTTACATGATCTTATGCTTGATTTAGAAGACTTAGAATATGTTATCAGCACAATGAAGTTGTTAGGCTCTAAAGGAACAACGGGAACTCAGGCAAGTTTCTTAGAGTTATTCAACGGAGATCATGAGACAATCCGTAAGATTGATGGAAAGATTGCAGAGAAGATGGGATTTGATGCATGTTATCCAGTTTCCGGACAGACATATTCCCGTAAGATTGACAGCCGTGTACTTAATGTACTTTCTGGAATTGCACAGTCTGCTCATAAATTCTCTAATGATATTCGTCTTTTACAGCATTTAAAAGAAATTGAAGAACCATTCGAGAAACATCAGATTGGTTCCTCTGCAATGGCTTATAAGAGAAATCCTATGAGAAGTGAGAGAATTGCCTCTTTAGCAGATTATGTAATGTCTGATGCGATGAATCCGGCATTCGTAGCATCTACACAGTGGTTTGAGAGAACATTAGATGACTCTGCTAACAAGCGTCTTTCTGTACCAGAAGGTTTTCTTGCGATTGATGGTATCCTTGACTTATATCTGAATGTCGTAGATGGTCTTGTAGTATATCCAAAGGTAATTGAAGCACATCTTATGAGAGAACTTCCATTTATGGCAACAGAAAATATCATGATGGATGCAGTAAAAGCTGGTGGAGACCGTCAGGAACTTCACGAAAGAATTCGTCAGCACTCTATGGCAGCAGGTCGTGTTGTAAAAGAAGAAGGTAAAGAGAATGATCTTCTTGAAAGAATCGCAGCAGATTCAGCATTTGGAATGACAATGGAACAGCTTCAGGCCATCATGAAACCAGAAAACTTTGTTGGAAGATCTCCAGAGCAGACAGTAGAGTTCATTACAGAATACGTTCAGCCTGTTCTTGACGAGAATAAAGACATTCTTGGAATGAAAGCAGAGATTAATGTATAAAAATACAGAAACTTCGGATTGACATGCTAGAAAGAAATCCGTATAATACTAAGGGTTATCGGCAACGATAACCCTTAAGTTATGTAATTTATAAAAACAGGAGAAAGAATAACCCTTAAAGTTTGGAAAGGTGGTTGTCAGTTGAGTAGCAAAGATACAAAAGAAACGAATGTACTTGCCCAGGCTTCAATATTGATGGTGGCAGGTATCGTGACAAGGATTATCGGTGTATTATATCGAAGTCCGGTTACAAGTATTATAGGTGATGAAGGTAATGGATATTATAGTATTGCTGTGAATATTTATACGATGATATTATTGATATCTTCCTATAGTATTCCTATGGCAGTTTCCAAGGTGGTTTCGGCCAAGATGGCGGTACATCAGTATAAGATTGCACATAAGGTATTTAAATGTGCACTTATATATGTTCTGGTAATAGGTGGGATTGCCAGCCTTATTACTTTTTTTGGAGCCTCTGTATTAATTCCTTCGAATCAGCCTAAGGCGATTCCTGTACTTCGTATTTTAGCTCCAACTATCTTTTTCTCCGGATTTTTAGGGGTATTCCGTGGATATTTTCAGGCACACAGGACGATGATTCCGACTTCGCTTTCTCAGATTGTAGAGCAGGTGGCTAACGCAGTCATTAGTATCGGGGCTGCCGTATTCTTTATTCATGCATTTGCAGGTGGGGATGCCGATAAGATTCCAGTATTTGGTGCGATGGGAAGTGCCGCAGGTATTGGGGCAGGTGTTATAACCGGTCTCTTATTTATGTTGTTTATTTACTCCTGTAATAAAAAATATTTTAAAAAAGAAATTCAAAAAGATGATACGGGTGTTGACAGTTCCTATAAAGATATCTTTAGGATTATCTTTATGATGGTAACACCGGTAATTTTAAGCACGTTTGTCTACAATATCAGTACGGTAGTTGACCAGACTTTATTTATGGATATTATGGGATTTAAAAGAATGGCTTCTGAAACAGCGGCCTCTTTATATGGCGTGTTCTCCGGAAAATACTGGGTGCTCATCAACGTGCCGATCGCGCTTGCAAATTCTATGTCTACTGCTATGATTCCTGCAATTTCCGGCAGTTATGAGTTGAAAGACTATAAAAAATGCAGGGGGCATGTAAGGCAGGCAATTCATTTTACAATGGTTATCAGTATTCCTGCTGCAATTGGAATGGGGGCGCTTGCCTATCCAATTATGGAAGTGCTGTTCCCACAAAAAGCAACGATTGATCTGGCAGTAAGTATTTTACGCACTGGCTGCATCAGTATTATATTTTATGCACTGTCTACAGTAAGTAATGGAGTATTGCAGGGAATTGGAAAGGTAAATATTCCGCTTCGTAACGCAGCGGTTTCCCTTGTCCTTCATGTTGTTCTGCTTACACCGTTGTTGTATTTTACAAACCTGAATTTATATGCGCTTGTATTTGCTACGATGTTCTATGCTTTCCTTATGTGTCTGCTGAATAATTTGAGTGTACGCAAGTATTTAGGATATCATCAGGAAATGAAACGAACATTTATGATTCCATTACTTTCTTCTGTAATTATGGGAATACTCTGCTATGTATTTTATCAGGGAATCTACTTGATCTTATCAGGAATATTCGGAAGTTTTATTCATTTAAGAATTCTTGTATTTATATGCTTGATGATTTCAGTAGGCTTTGCGGTTATCGTATATTTCGTTCTGGTACTTAAGTTAAAGGGAATTACAGAGGCAGAACTTCGTAACTTCCCGAAAGGAAATATGCTTGTCAGAATGGCAAAGAAAAGTAAGTTATTGTAATTATTCTTTACTTATAAAGCAAAGTAAGTTATAATTAGTGTGTTTGGGTGATGGGACAAACCACATCCATAAAAATAGTAAGTTTTTAAAGCTGGGAGGAATGAGCTAATGGTAAAAGCAATCGTAGGCGCAAACTGGGGAGATGAAGGTAAGGGTAAGATTACTGATATGCTCGCACAGGATTCTGATATTATTATCCGTTTTCAGGGTGGTGCCAATGCAGGCCATACAATTATAAATGATTATGGAAAGTTTGCACTCCATACATTACCATCAGGTATTTTCTATGGACATACAACAAGTATTATCGGTAACGGAGTAGCACTGAATATTCCTATTCTTTTTAATGAGTTAAAAGAGATAACTTCTAAGGGGGTTCCTGCACCAAAGATTTTAATTTCTGATCGTGCACAGATTGTTATGCCTTATCATATTCTTTTTGATGAATATGAAGAGGAGCGTCTGGCAGGTAAATCTTTTGGTTCTACTAAGTCTGGTATCGCACCTTTCTATTCTGATAAGTATGCGAAGGTTGGTTTCCAGGTTAACGAATTATTCGAAGAAGAGGCAGTACTTCGAGAAAAGATTGAGCGTGTTATCGTACAGAAAAATATCTTATTAGAGCATCTTTATCACAAACCATTAATTGATGCAGACGAACTGTATAACACATTAATGGAATACAAAGAGATGGTTGCTCCTTATGTATGTAACGTATCTGCGTACTTAGATAAGGCAATCAAAGAAGGTAAAAATATTTTATTAGAGGGTCAGTTAGGAACATTAAAGGATCCAGATCACGGAATTTATCCAATGGTAACATCTTCTTCTACATTAGCAGCATATGGTGCGATCGGAGCAGGTATTCCTCCATATGAGATTAAGAAAGTTGTTACAGTATGTAAGGCATACAGTAGTGCAGTAGGTGCTGGAGCATTTGTAAGTGAAATCTTCGGTGATGAGGCACAGGAACTTCGTGTCCGCGGTGGTGACGGCGGAGAATTTGGAGCAACAACAGGACGTCCAAGAAGAATGGGATGGTTTGATTGTGTTGCATCTAAATACGGATGCCGTCTTCAGGGAACAACAGATGTTGCTTTCACTGTAGTAGATGTACTTGGATACCTTGACGAGATTCCTGTATGTACAGGCTACGAAATTGATGGTAAGGTGACAACAGAATTCCCTGTAACAAATCAGTTAGAGAAGGCAAAACCTGTATTAGAAGTACTTCCAGGATGGAAATGTGATATTCGTGGAATTAAGAAGTACGAAGATTTACCAGAGAACTGCCGTAAATATATTGAGTTTGTAGAAGAACATATTGGATATCCTATTACTATGGTTTCTAACGGTCCGGGAAGAGATGATATCATCTACCGCGGATTTGAGAAATAATTAAATAAATATACTCTTAAGAATCTTTCTAGAGTGTGTTTGAAAAATGTTTTCTGTAAGATGTGCAGATTGCAGGAATGATTTCCCAAACACGCTCTAGGTTTGCTTTTTGACTGGGAGAATTTTTCGTACTAAAGCAGGAACAGAAAGATTCTAAAAGTATATAGGATACCAAAGGAGGTAATTCATGAAAATCCTGACAATTGCAATTCCAAGTTACAATTCTATGGATTATATGAGAAACTGTATTGAAAGTCTTCTTCCAGGTGGGGAAGATGTAGAGATATTGATTGTTGATGATGGTTCAAAAGATGAGACTCCTGCAATCGCAGATGAATATGAGGAGAAATATCCGGGTATTATTCGTGCGATTCATCAGGAAAACGGTGGACATGGAGAGGCAGTGAATGCCGGACTCCGTAATGCAACCGGATTCTTTTATAAAGTAGTAGACAGTGATGACTGGGTAGACGCAGAAGCTTACCAGAAGATACTTGCCTTTTTAAAAGAGGCAGTGAAAGAAGAAGAGCCTCTTGACATGCTGCTTTCAAACTATGTTTACGAGAAGGTTGGAGCAAAGCATAAAAAGGTTATCCAGTATCATTCTATTCTGCCGGAGAATCGTTACTTTGGATGGGAAGAGATTGGACATTTCCATGCCAGCCAGAATATTTTGATGCATTCGGTGATTTACCGTACAGAGCTGCTTCGGAGTTTTCAGTTTGAATTACCAAAACACACATTTTATGTAGATAACATTTTTGTATACTGGCCATTGCCATACGTTAAGAAGATGTATTATCTTGACGTAGATTTTTATCGGTATTTTATTGGGCGTGATGACCAGTCTGTCAATGAAAAGGTAATGATTTCAAGAATTGACCAGCAGATTCGTGTGAATAAGATTATGATTGACCTTTATGCAAAGCATGAGAGCATGCTTTCCTGTCCACAGCTTAAAGAATATATGCTTCATTATCTTGAGACGATTCAGATGGTAACCTCTGTGCTTCTTATGAAGATGAATACATCAGAATCAGAGGCGATGCGAGATGATTTATGGCATTATCTTGAAGAGAAATCTCCAGATGCTTATAAAATATTAAAAAGCTCTGTTCTTGGAAAGTTTACTAAGTCCCACAATAAGCTGAGTCATAAACTCACGATGGGAGGATATAAGATTGCACAGAAATGGATTGGATTCAACTAAGAAGTCTTATAAAAATGATATTTTGCTGATTCTGTTTTTTCTGATTATTGGTATTGGTGCCTTTGCTTTTATGCAGCTTCAGGGAAAGAGAGGAGCAGAGGTAAAAGTCAGTGTTAATAATAAGGAATATGGAACATACTCTTTAGATAAAAACCAGACTGTTACAATCGGCGAAGATGACTGGGAAAATATTCTTATCATAAAGGATGGGAAAGCCAGTATGGCAAAAGCAGACTGTCCAGATAAGATTTGTGTCAATCATGCAGCGATTAGTAAAAAGGGAGAGACCATTGTCTGTCTTCCTCATAAAGTGGTTGTAGAAGTCGTTGATGAGAATGGAACACAGGATGGGAATCAGATAGATATTATCAGTAAATAACATCAGTTGATATAATTTATTATTTAACAATAATAGATTGGATTGCATACAATATTGTTCTATTTTAAATACAGTATTGTAAAACTACACAAAAAAATTGCAAATAATTGCATAATAGCGAAGTTTTTTTATATAAAATATGGGAAATGGCGAAGTTGCTAATCGTTAAGAAAATGACGATTCTTGATTTCGCCCTTTTTTTCTTATATTATTATTAATGATTTTATATCAAATATTGAAATGCTTTCGTAAGAATTTATGTGAGACTTACAAAAATATGCATGCACTATTTGATTTAAAAAATTTTAGAAAGAAGGTAAAAAAATGGGACTACTAACATTTAAAGGTGGCCTTCATCCGTATGATGGTAAAGAGTTAAGTAAGGACAAACCAATTACTGAATATTTACCACAGGGAGAGCTGGTATACCCTTTAAGTCAGCACATTGGTGCTCCTGCCGTTGCCTGTGTAAAGAAAGGTGACAGAGTTTTAGTCGGTCAGAAAATCGCGGAGGCTGGAGGATTTGTTTCTGCCAACATCTATAGCTCTGTTTCTGGAACGGTAAAAAAGATTGAACCAAGAATGACAGTTTCTGGTAACAAAGTGAACTCCATTATTGTAGAGAATGACGGAGAGTACGAAACTGTTTCCTTCCAACCAGTAACAGAAAAGACAAATGAAGCAATCATCAATGCAGTAAAAGAAGCAGGTATCGTCGGACTCGGTGGTGCCGGATTCCCTACGCATGTAAAGCTTTCCCCAAAGGAACCGGAAAAAATTGATACAATTATTATCAACGCAGCAGAATGTGAGCCATACATCACTGCCGATTATCGTTGTATGATGGAGATTCCGGAACAGCTTATTTCTGGTCTTAATATTATGCTTTCCTTATTCCCTAAAGCTAAGGGTGTAATCGGAATCGAAGATAATAAGCCAGAGGCGATTGCAAAGTTGACAGAAATGTGTAAAAATGAGAGCCGTATTGAAGTAGCTGCATTAAAGACAAAGTATCCACAGGGTGCAGAGCGTTCTTTAATATTTGCAGTAACAGGTCGTGCCATTAATTCTTCCATGCTTCCAGCCGATGCCGGATGTATTGTAGATAACGTGGCAACTGCGATTGCGATTCATGAGGCAATTACACTTGGAAAACCCCTCTTTGAGAGAGTAGTAACTGTAACAGGAGATGCGATTAAGAATCCTGGAAACTTTAAAGTAAAGAACGGAACAAATGCTGCAGAATTAGTAGAAGCAGCAGGCGGATTTAAGTCTCAGCCAGAAAAAGTAATCTCTGGCGGGCCTATGATGGGTATGGCTTTATCTACATTAGATGTTCCTTGTGCAAAGACATTCTCTTCTCTTTTATGTTTCACAAAAGATGAAGTGGCTGCTTGTGAGCCAAGTAACTGTATCCGTTGCGGGCGTTGTATTTCCGTATGTCCTGCCGGCCTGATGCCTACAAAGCTTTCCGAAATCGCAGACCACGGAGATTTCGCATTATTTGATGAACTCAATGGATGTGAATGTGTGGAATGTGGATGCTGTTCTTACATCTGCCCGGCAAAGAGAAGATTAACCCAGTCTATGAAGACAGGTCGTCGTGAGGCGATGGCTCTTCGCAGAAAGAAGAAATAAACATAAGGAGAGGTGAAAAAATGAACGAACAATTATATAACGTATCAGCCAATCCTCATGTAAGGGATAAGGCTTCTACACATAGCATTATGCTTGACGTAATTATCGCTCTTCTTCCAGCAACATTATTTGGTTTCTGGAACTTCGGAGTAAAGGCAATCATCAATACAGTAATCTGTGTTGCTGTCTGTGTTCTTGCAGAATATGTATGGCAGCGCTGCATGCACCAGAAGATTACAATTAAAGACTGCAGTGCAGCACTTACTGGTTTATTATTAGCATTAAACCTTCCGCCAGAAGTACCATTCTGGATTCCTGTTATCGGTGGTTTATTCGCAATCATCGTTGTAAAACAGCTTTTTGGTGGTTTAGGCCAGAACTTTATGAACCCTGCGCTTGGAGCACGTTGCTTCTTATTAATTTCTTTTGCAGGAATTATGACCAACTTCTCCTATAATGGATTTGGTGGAAGTTTTGATGCGACAACAAGTGCCACACCTCTTGCTGCATTAAAAGCAGGAGAAGTCGTAAACTTAAAGGCTATGTTCCTTGGTAATACTGCTGGTACAATTGGTGAGACATCTGCACTCTTACTGCTTGTCGGTGGTGTATATTTAATTGCAAAGAAAATCATTAGCTGGAGAATTCCAGTATGTTATATTGTTACACTTGGTCTTTTTGTTCTCCTTTTCGGTGGACATGGATTTGATATGACATATCTTGCAGAACAGTTATGTGGTGGTGGATTAATGCTTGGTGCGTTCTTCATGGCTACAGATTACGTTACATCTCCAATTACACCAAAGGGACAGATTGTATTTGGTATCTTACTTGGTATCCTGACAGGAATCTTCCGTTTATTCGGTGGTTCCGCAGAGGGAGTTTCCTATGCGATTATCTTCTGTAACCTGTTAGTACCATTAATTGAAAGAGTTACAACTCCTACCGCATTTGGAAAAGGAGGTAAGAAATAATGAATTCTTTAGTAAAAGATGCTTTAAAGCTTGTTATTATTACTGTTGTTGCAGGTCTTGTCCTTGGTGCAGTATACGGAATCACAAAGAAACCTATTGCTGATCAGGAAGCAAAGGCACAGATGGAAGCATACAAGGCTGTATTTCCAAAGGCAAGTGATTTCAAAGATGTTGACGGATTCTCCGAGGAAGCAGCTTCTAAAGTGATTGCTTCTTATAAGAATACTGTTGATGGACATGAGAGCGATGTTATCTCTTCTGCAGTAGAGGCAGTAGATGCTTCTGGCAAAGCACTTGGTTACATTTTCAATATCACAACTTCTAAAGGATACGGTGGAGACATTCAGCTTACTGTTGGTATTCAGTCTGACGGAACAGTAAGCGGATATTCCGTACTCTCTATCAGTGAGACAGCAGGTCTTGGTATGAAAGCCAAAGATGACCCAAGCTGGGGCAAACAGTTTGCCGGTAAGAAAGCAGATGCTTTCTCTGTTGTAAAAGATGGTTCCGGTTCTGGAGATGACGCAAAGATTGATGCCATTTCCGGTGCAACAATCACAAGTAAAGCAGTTACAGGTGCTATGAATAGCTGTCTTGCTTATTTCCAGTCATTAGAAGGAGGTAACTAAGATGAAAAATAATAGTGCTTTAGAAAGACTTTATAATGGTATTATCAAAGAGAACCCTACCTTAGTTCTTATCTTGGGTATGTGTCCTACTCTTGCGGTAACAACATCGGCAATCAATGGTGCAGGTATGGGACTTTCTACAACCGTAGTATTAATGTTCTCCAATATGATTATTTCTATTCTGCGTAATTTTATTCCGGATAGAGTTCGTATTCCTGGATACATTGTAATTATCGCATCCTTAGTTACAGTAGTACAGTTCCTCTTGCAGGGTTATGTGCCAGCATTAAATGATGCTCTTGGTGTATATATCCCATTAATCGTAGTTAACTGTATTATTTTAGGACGTGCAGAATCCTATGCAAGTAAAAATGGTCCTGTTTCTTCTTTCTTTGATGGACTTGGAATGGGTCTTGGATTTACAGTATCCCTTACTATTTTAGGTGCGTTCCGTGAGTTACTTGGTGCCGGAACAATTTTTGGAAAGACAATCTTATCTGAATCTTTCTACACACCAATTACTATTTTTATTCTTGCTCCTGGTGCTTTCTTTGTACTTGCCTGCTTAGTAGCTGCAAGAAATAAGATTATGAACCGTAAGGTAAAGAATGGCGAGATGGAAGAGATTCCTGCAGGATGTGGCGATTGCTCTGCCTGCGGTAATTCCTGCTGTTCGAGCAAGAGTTTCTTTGATATGTCTGTAGACAATAAAAAAGAAGAAACAAAGGCTGCTTCTGAAGAAAAAGCAGAGAATAAATAGAAAGGGGAAGGATTATGAAAGAATTAATATTATTAATTATCAGTGCCGCTATTGTTAACAATGTAGTACTGAGTCAGTTTTTAGGATTATGTCCTTTCCTCGGAGTATCCAAAAAGGTAGAGACTGCCGGTGGAATGGGAGCAGCCGTAATCTTCGTTATTACAATTGCTTCTTTAGTGACATCATTAATTTACAAGTTTATTCTTGCACCACTTGATTTAACTTATTTACAGACGATTGTATTCATCCTCGTTATCGCTGCACTTGTACAGTTCGTAGAGATGTTCTTAAAGAAATCTATGCCAGCTTTGTATGAATCATTAGGAGTATATCTTCCACTGATTACAACAAACTGTGCCGTACTTGGTGTAGCTTTAAACTCTGTACAGTATGGATATAATATTTTACAGTCTGTAGTTTATGGTCTCGGTATTTCTATTGGATTTACAATCGCGATTGTTATCCTTGCCGGAATCCGTGAGAAAATGGAATACAACGACATTCCAGAGTCCTGGCAGGGTATGCCTATCGTAATGGTAACAGCCGGACTTATGTCTATTGCATTCTTTGGTTTTTCAGGAATCATTTAATTAGGAGGGACAAAAATGAGTATAAGTGGAATTATCCTTGCGGCAGTAGTTGTCGGTGGAACCGGACTTGTTATTTCCATTCTCCTTGGCATTGCTTCCGAGAAATTTAAAGTGCCGGTAGACGAAAAAGAAGTTGCTGTAAGAGAGTGCCTTCCGGGAAACAACTGTGGTGGTTGTGGATTTGCCGGTTGTGATGCACTTGCTAAAGCAATCGCTGCTGGAGAAGCTCCAGTTGGAGCATGTCCTGTAGGTGGACAGCCAGTAGCAGATAAAATCGCTTCTATCATGGGTGTAGAAGCTGGAGCAGGCGAAAAACAGGTTGCATTCGTAAAATGTGCCGGAACCTGCGATAAGGCAAAATCAAAATACAAATATGCTGGTAATGAAGACTGTGTTTCTGCCATGAGTGTACCTGGCGGTGGACCAAAAGCCTGCAGCTTTGGCTGTACTGGTTTTGGAAGCTGTGTAAAGGTTTGTGACTTTGATGCTATTCACGTTATCAATGGCGTTGCTGTAGTTGATAAAGAAAAATGTGTTGCCTGCGGTAAATGTGTGGCAACTTGTCCGAAATCTTTAATCGAGCTTGTTCCATATGCAGCTCCTCATAAAGTACAATGCAACTCCAAAGAATTTGGTAAAGCAGTAAAAGAAGTATGCTCCGCAGGATGTATCGGTTGTAAGATGTGTACTCGTGTCTGTGAAGCAGATGCGATCACTGTTGAGAACAACATCGCAAAAATTGATTACAGCAAATGTACCGGATGTGGAAAGTGCGCAGAGAAGTGTCCTGCTAAGATTATTCTTTAATCTGTATGATTTAGTTGATGCTAAATTCAAGAATGCCCCGGCATTCTTGAATTTACGGAGAAGATTTTTTCTTCTTCTCATATGTCTTTGAAAATACTTGTTGCAAGTTATGAAATATAGGTTGCTATAGTAATTTTTCAGCCATATTCTGGAATATAGTTTATTGTAAGAAACTTAATAAAAACGAAAGAAAAGGCAATCTATCTTAACGAAAATGCAAGACAGATTGTCTTTCTTTTTTCACATTTATCCTGTATAGTAGTTGAGAAAAGGAATCTGTCATATACAGAGAGGACGGGAGGCTTTTGTATGGCTTATCAGAAATTTACAGGAACATATCAAAGTTCTGATCATATAAACAGAATACATTATTATATCTATGAACCGGAGACAGATCTTCGTGCTATTTTACAGATTGTGCATGATTTTGGAGATTTTGTGGAGAGAAATGAGAATTTGATTCGTTTTTTTACAGATCATGGCGTTATGGTTTGCGGATGTGACCATATCGGGCATGGACGTTCTTCTAAAAAAGAGGACTATGGCTATTTTGGCAGCAAGAATGGATGGACTTATCTGGTAAAAAATACAAAAAAGCTGACACACTATATGAAAAGAGAATATCCAGATACACCGTATTTTATCTATGGACACGGACTGGGATCTCTCATTGTGCGAATGGATTGTATCTATGAAAAAGGCATTAATGGAGTGATTTTGTCGGGGACTAGCGGTAAACAAAAGTATTGTTGGAGAAAGATTCTTTTAGCGGCCCTTTTGAAGAGGATTTGGGGGGCGGAACACAGAAGTGTATATCTTGAAAAAGATATAGAAAAACGTTTAAATCATCGTTTTTTAAAGGAACAGGACACATATTCCTGGATTGCTGCGAATGAAAAAATAAGACGAGAATATTCCAGGATTTATTCTGAACATCTTCCTGTTACCGTAGCAGCATATGAAGATATTTTAAAAATGCTTGCATTAGTCTCCACCAGGAAATGGTATCGTTCCGTAAATGAAGATATACCGATTTTGTTGCTTGGCGGAAAAGAGGATCCTATTGGCAATGGCGGAAAGGGGATATTGGAAGTACACCGGCAGTTAGAAGACACTCGTCATTGGGTGGAGTTGCATTTATATGAAGGGATGCGTCATAATATTTGTGATGAAGTGCGAAGAGATGAAGTATATACAGATATGCTTCAGTGGATGAAATTGCATATGAATGAGGAATATGAACTGCAATAAAGAAATTTATAATAAAAAGAACTTATAATTCCATTACGATCACAATATTTTGCTCCTAGAGCGTGTTTGAAAAATCATTCCTACAATCTGCACGCCCCAATTTGCGGTAT
>OFMI01000203.1_pt1 | contig 56839 bp, 45 predicted proteins | sample 1541741 | NCBI WGS metagenome assembly OFMI01 (sample SAMN04209219, study PRJEB22552) | human gut metagenome | biome: gut; material: feces | host: Homo sapiens | place: USA: Oklahoma | reverse complement strand
CGACTTAAACTTTATTTGTACTTTCAATCTTATAACACTTTTCAATCCACGCCTCCGCGAAGGAGGCGACAACATATCTTTGATTATGTTCATTTACTGTTGCTTTTTCAATCCACGCCTCCGCGAAGGAGGCGACGCCTGCGGCTGGCGGCTCATATGTTGGGTAACCATCTTTTTCAATCCACGCCTCCGCGAAGGAGGCGACCCTTTAGGCTGCAAGGTTGGGCAGATGACTATTTTTTTTCAATCCACGCCTCCGCGAAGGAGGCGACCGCAACATATTGTAATACCCCAGCTATCATGTGCATATCTAGTCTCAACAACTTTTTTGTCCACCATTTTTAGCTTTATATCGCAATATATTGTACTATTTCCCCTTTTTCGAGTGCGAATGCCTTGCGTTTTTTGCGTAGCTTATGATTCGCACTATGTTCCATTATTTAATATTTTCTATATTTTATTTCAAGGCACTCCTTTTTAACAGAGATAATAAGAAACTTTTTCTTTCTATATTTGACTATATCTAAATTTAGAAAGATTTTCAAAAAAGGGATTTTATCGCAGATGCGACAGTTTATTTTGTGACCTGGAATCAAATAATTAAGGTTCCTTCTAAGTCAATGCTTTGTTTCGTTCCGTAGTGTTCTACTTTATTTTTGTAAACATTACCCAGATAATAGAATCTTAGGCTATCTTTATCCATGTCAATTATTTCGAGTAGTTTTGCTTTTACCTCCTTTGCTTTTGCATTATCCATAATGCATTCAAAAACAGAATTTTGAACTCTTTGTCCGTAATTCTGACATTCTTTTGCTACTTTTCTTAAACGTTTTTTCCCTGAAGCTGTCTCTGTATTTACATCATATGTTATTAATACAAGCATTTCTCACCTCTTATTTCCACAAAAAAACAGGATATTCATCCAAATCCCCGCGAATAAATCTGGCTAACAATAACGCCTGAACATGAGGTATGAGACCCCATTCTATTTTATCACCGAGAAATGGATGTTTGATTTTATCTCGTTTTCTGCCCTGCCACGCACTAATCATTGTTTTGCGTCCTGTATCGTTCATTAAGACCGCTCCATTTTCCTTTTTTACAAAATGCTCCGGTTTAATCGTCTTTTTATTAATTAATGTTAATATAAAACGGTCTGCATATACAGCTCTTAATTCTTCCATTAAATCTAATGCTAAAGAGGTTCTTCCCGGTCGGTCTGTATGAAGAAAACCGACATAAGCATCTAAACCGACTGCAGTTAAAGCTGCGGCACATTCATTTGCCAATAATGTGTATGCAAATGATAACATGGCATTGACATTATCTAATGGCGGACGCCGATTTCTGCTTTCAAAGAAAAATTCTTCTTTATTTTGTAGAATCAATTGGTCGAATACAGAAAAATACTGACTTGCCGCATTGCCCTCAATTCCTCGAATGCTATCCATTGAATCACATTCTAGCAGTTGCCGGATGTGTTCGTCCAGATTGGCTGTCACTTTTTTGATGGCATCTACATCAACCTGCAGGGCATGGTCTCTTGTCGCTCTTTCTAACACCCATTTGCTGTTGTATATTTTACCAATAATCATATTTCTGGCAATAGGGATACTATCTTCCAGCGAGTCTGAAATTCTATACTGCTGTTTTCTTAAAATAACATTGCCCCTGTTCTCCCCGCTTACGGATGCTAAAAACTGTCCGTTTGGATTCATAAAACTTAGGGAAATTCCCCTCTTCGCACAGGCTCCCATTAATGCCGGACTTGCTCCAGTGTAGCCAAAGGTCACAATTCCTTCGAGATTATGTAGTGGAAGCCGGATAAGTACTTTCTTTTCCTCCAGAACCAGCACATTTTCTCCATCTAATGCAAGATAACGTTCTGGAGTTGTTACATATAGTGTATTTAATAATTTTCTCATAACTCCCCATCTTTTATCGTTTTTAAAATGTAATTGTGTACTGACTTTTTCTTCGAAAGCTGTGGCAGACATATATTTTTTAGTGAACAGGCATTACAAGACTTTGTTCTTTTAATATTTGGTGTATACTGCCTGTCAAAATACTGATGCATCTGTAGACATATATTTTCCACTTCCTGACGAAGAGAATCTGTTATTTCCACATGTTCTCTCCGTTTTGTTGTCCCGTAATATAAGTCACTTTCTTCTATTCTTGTGCACATCATTTCTTCAAGGCATATCGCCTGCGCCACAAGCTGTAATCGATCAGCATTATTTTCTTTTGGTTCTCCTTCTTTATATTCTACCGGATGTACTTTATAGAGTCCTTCTCTTCCATATAAATGTACTCCTTCTTCTCCTTTTTTGCATTTTTTAAATTCTACCACATCACAGATTCCGCTAATTCCAAGATATTTAGAATATACCTTCATCTGACGGGAAACAACCAGATTTTTTCTCGTTTCTATCTGCGGGCCATCATGTGCCCGCTTATGCATAATGTTTCCCTCCACTGTCCGCACATTCTCCTCCCATTGATTCTCGATATGAATTAACGCCCACTGTCTTGGACAAAATGCAAAATGCTGGATTCCAGAAAGCATCAGATAATCTTCTTCATTATAAACCTTCATATTCTTCCACCGCCAGTCCAGGTAACTCGTGGCAGATAATCTCATAATCTTCTATCTTTCTTGGATTACGAACACCTTCTTTCTTCTTAATCTCAATACTGTTATGCACTTTGTGAGAAGAATACTGTCCAATCTTGCAGTTATGCTTCCACCAGTATAATTTATGCATTACCATGCTTCCGTCTGGTCTTGCAGAGGAACTGTCGTTTACAAACAGAGTGCGGATAGCTTCTTTAATTTTTTCCGCATCTTCTTCGGTAAAACCTGTCTTTTCAGAAAGCTGTACATTAATGCTTCCCTTTAATATGTAAACACCAAAGTCTACTCGATGCTTCATGCCCATTGTATCAGAAGATTTTCCTTCTTTATCTTCACTATTTACACTTTTTGTAATCTGCATACTTGTGATATCTATTGGATCTACACTGAAAGCTGGCTGAACAGATACCGGACCACGGATACCTAAAGATAAATCAGAACCTTTAAATGCAAATACCTGTCCAAAACTTCTGACATCCATCCACTCTTTACAGGCAATTTCATATCCTCTTTGTGCATCTGCTTTCTTTCCTTTTTTAAGTTCTGCCCCAAAAGCTTCATTCGCTTCTGCTCTTGCCTTTAAACTCTTACATTTATCAATACATTTATCATCAGACTGAACAAAAATATTTTCTCCTGCATCTAAAAGACGGTTTCGTATTTTTCTTTTAATGCAGACATCGGACATTTCTCCGTATCCTTCATAGGTAACTCGCGGCATGTTCCCGTTTAAAGGATCCCCGTTACAATTAGCATTCTCTACTACGATAATTCCTTCAAAATCAATCTTGTTCTGTAATACACCCATTTACTTTTCCTCCTCTTCTAACTTTTTCATTTTTTTCTCATCATTCTCTTTTTTAATTCGCTTTGCTTCCTCAATAATTTCATATCTCTGACTGTCAAATCCCAAACAAAATGTACCATCTAAATTTCGTTTTTGCTGAAATTCTTCTTCAGAAATAGTTGCTGAAATTTCTCCAAGTAATGTCTGGAGGTTTCGGGCTCTCCCTCTTAATTTCATTTCATATGGTTTTAAATTTTTCTGAATAATCACCCATGTATCACATGGATTTTCACAAAACTTTGTGTAGTAACGCATTGCCGTTGTAGTTCTGTCTATCTTCTCCTCACGCAATACCCACGCTTCAATCGCATCTGCGATAGCTAACATTCTTCCGCACTTTGCGTCTAAACTCTCTGGTGATTTCATAACCAAACACTCCTCTCCTTTTTCTATCAAATGCTTTCTTGTCAACGCACAAGCTACTGATAATACCTGTTGCCATAAAGTTTTACTTTTATAATTTTGCGGATGCTGTGCCCGATGCACAACCTCTCTCATAATATCTACCGGCACTCTTTTTCCATCAACAATGCATGGCAGAATTCTTTCTACCGCATTCGCAATCACTTTATCTGTTCCTTTTATAGAATTTCCCTGCTCTCTTCCATAAGTACATAATGCGATTTCATATGGAGAAGGTGCTCCTGTAAAATAAACTCGTTTCTGCAGTTTCTTATTATAAGAAGAAACATTCCATGCACAGTCTCTGTGCCACTGCTCGATTCGTTCGATCAGTTCATTTCCATCTGCTCCAAAGTATTCTCTGCTAAATATCACAGATAATCTTCCTGTCGTTGCTGCATCTACTCCTAACAATACAAAATGGCTGTCTGCCCGCACATTTCCGTGATATCCTCTGATTGCTCTGTTAAATCGTTCGGCTACATCTTCCTGTATTGATACTGTCTTATCCTCTTCTTCTCCATAAAAAGCTGCAAAAATATCTTCCTCTTCTTCATAAGCAGATGCAACACCCTCTGTACTTTCCAGAATAGATGGTACATTCTCTGATTTCACTCCCCACAGAACAAACTCTTTATCTCCTACTTTAACTCCTTGCCTTTCTATAAGCCACTTTAACGCATTATGAACTTTCTGTGAAGCTTCATAACTGATAGTATATGCTTCTCCAACATCATGAAAACGTCCACGATAAGTAAAGTTTGTCTTATCATTAGAAGATATCATCTTTGCTTTATCGCCGCTGTTTCTTATTTTAGAAGGGTGATTTACACATAACCTTTCTTCCCTTCCTGTTACCTGACAAAAGCCAATCTCTCCTCCATTACTCAGATAGTAATGGATATAATTTTCCTGCAGCTTAGTATCTTCCCATAAGTTAACTCCATCAACCTGAAAACGAATAAAGGCATCTTTTTGATCACCTACTGTTAATTTCTCGCTTGCATTCTCCCATTTTTTAGTCAGATACTGTTTTTCATCCAGAGAAAAGATTCCTCTTTCTACAAGATCATGTATTAGTCGATTTTCTTGCAAATATTTATAAAGAACTTCTATCTTATAATCGCCATATTCCGAGTCACACCACTTTTTTAAATTCTCCATGTATTTTTGATGATGCTCCTCATTACTTTCTCCCGTATATAATTCGTAATCACCAGCAAGATACTTTATCTTATCAAAAAGAGGATGCGGAGCCGCTCCAGAACTACGGCTTGCTGATTCTTCTGTTACAGGAATTACTGTATCTGAATCTTTTACTGGAAGAAAGCTTACGGCAATCATTTTTCCATCTTTTGACAACTGTACTTCGAGATGTGCCTTTTGTGTGGAATGTGCTATCTTTAACAATCCCTCTTTTTCCTGTAATTCCAGATTATCATAAGTATCATACAACTCTCTCATCCAGCTCATTGTAGCTCACCACCTTCCTGATATCCAGAAAGAAGTTCCTCCTTGTCCACTCCTAAGATTGGAATATTACTAAGTTCTTTTTTCGTACCTTTTCTTAAGAAAATGGTATTTTCACATTCTTCTGGGCGGCAAAAATGAATAATACCGTTCTCCATCTGTGGATGCCAGAATCTTGAATATAAATTTCCCTCGTCATTCTGATTAGGATAGCATAAAGAATGATACATTAATCCAAAAGAAAGAGTTCCTTTATCATCATAGTATCCCGGCTCAGACATATCTCCTGGTTCAATATAGGCGGGACATTCTCTTGCCCCTAAAAATATATCTCTTCTTCCTCCTTTTTCAAGAGCACGCTTTGCCACGTAATAATGCTTGTTTTCATTCCAATCTTCCTGTAAATCGGGTCTTCTCTTATTAAACTCAAAATGTGCAGAAATAATATAGGCAACATCAGACAAGTATGTATAATAAGCAAGGTCATTTCCTCCATTATACTTAATCGGTCGGATTCCTTTTCTTTCTGTACGAATTGGATTTAAAACCTTAACAGATTCTATGACCCAATTGAACGAAGGCTTCCAGTACATCGATGAAACAATTCCTTTCAATGTCTCATAACTTGGAATCATCATGCTGCTTTTTTCTCCACCTATCTTTGTCATGGGGTCTGTAAATAAAGCATACTTCCCATAGACTTTCATAACAATTCTATTTGGTTTCATACTTCCTCCTTTCAAATTTATCTTCTATCTATTTATGTTAAATTTATGATACACCTGGCTATCTATTTTGTAAAGTCTTTTGAAAAAATTTTTTACTTATGTTATAGTAAACAGGTCATCTTTATAGATGTGGATTGAAATTATCTCTTTATCTTAGATGCGGCGATTTATGTTATATAAAACGCCGTCTCTTTCTATATAGATATTCATTACGATTCCCTCTTAAATAGATGTTTCTTTTTTATAAAATATATTTATCAGAATTCTAAATAAATATTTCTTTCTACACCACATATTTATCAGGGTCTGCTTCCAATAAAATTCCCATTTCTTTTTCATCATAAAAAGCATAATTAAGGAGGTAGACTCCCATATCTTCTTTAAATGTAATTCCACCAGCATCATAAATTTGTCTAAACTTATACCGATTAATATTTAAAGAATATTTTTTTGCTTTTTCTAACAGCTCCTTTCTTTCCGCCATACTTGTATATACCGTCACATCTTCTATCTGCCTCATTAACTCCTGTCCTTCTTCGAGATATGGAACAAGAACTGTTGTCATATCCTCGTCAATGACCTTAAAGTTTTCTGCCGCTCTTTTAAATTGAATCTTCCAGTTTAATTTCGGACCTGTTTGATTTCTCTTAAGAGCCAACAACTCATAGATACTTCTTCTGCCTCCATCTATTGGATATTTAAAATTCCCGCTACATTCATTATCATTATAATAATCATCGAAATATTCTTTCATAAGTTCTGGTAATAAAATGTCCTTTTTCTCCTGTTCTGCCTTATAAAAAATAACATTACTCCACTTTTGACCAAGCCGAATTTCCGACATATGTTCGTAGCTGCCCTCTTCTAAATTAATGACATAACAATAGCCCAGGTCTCTTTCTCCATTTCGATTGACACGTCCTGCGGTCTGTACAATAGAATCTAATTTGGTCATATTTCTGATTGCCGCTTCAAAACTGATATCTACCCCTGCCTCAATTAAAGAAGTACTGATACAGAGCACCTGCTCTCCTTTCTTTAAAGCTTTCAATAATTCGTCTAAAACATCTTTTTTGTGTTCCGGACACTGGTCTCCTGTTAAAAGGAACAATCGGGTATCCTGGGCTAAAACACCTTTGGTATTTTCTATATTTTGAGTTGCAACATCCTCCTTATTCTTCTTTAAATACTGGAACAAATCTTTCGCTGTCTTTATTTTATTTACGACAACTAAAAGACTGTTTACCTGTGCTTTTCTTTCCCATATAAAAGACGCTGCATTTTCAATTGTATATGGTTTCATGGCACAGCAATTCTTTATTTCAACTCTTTTTAACTGCGTGAAATTTCCCTCTACCGCATTTATCAGTTCCCCTTTTACATTTTCCAGACTTATATCTTTAGAAATATTACTGAAATCTGGCTGTGTTGCTGTACATAAAATCGTTGAGATATTCCCCATCCGATTCAAAAAATTAATTGCCCCGTTAAATAAAGCCATACATTTGACAGGAACCGTCTGAACCTCATCAAATATAATCACTGCATTCAACAGATGATGCATTCTTCGCATATCTCTCGTTCCTTTTCCATAAAAGGTATTTAAAAACTGCACCATTGTTGTAAATACAATGCGGTTTTCCCATCGTTCTGTAAGCAGTCTGTAGTCCCGTTCCTCTCCCAAACTGTCCAATATTCTTTTATCATCTTCTGTTACATTAGAGTGATGTTCAAGCAAATCACAATTTTCTCCTAAAACCTCTCTTATAACCTTTGCATTTTGTTCAATAATCGTTGTATAAGGAAGAACAAAAATAATTCTTTCCTTATTTGTTCTCTCGCTATGTTCTAACGCATATCGCATACTCGATAAGGTCTTTCCTCCACCTGTCGGAACAGTTAATGTATAAATGCCACTCTCTTTCCTGCCCGCTTCAAAACATTCATCTGATATTTTCTGACGGATTGCATTCACTCTTTTTTTACCTGTATCTTCTAAAGTCTCTGACTTCTTTTGCAATCTAGAAAGGTACTCTTCAAACTTTTGCTTATATACTTTCCAGGTCATTTGAATTTCGTCTTGTGCCTTTTCATAAGAAGCAAAATCCTCACCAGTCTCATAGCACATACTGCTTAATCGATCGGCATCTATCAACATACTGTAAATTAGCTTTATAAAGAGATTGGGCATAAAGTTTGCATCATTTTTTCTCTTATTTTTTGCCTCACTTCCTGTAGAAGATTTCAGAATGAGCAGCTTTATCTCTTCAACAGATTTCTTAAAAAGCTGTTCTATCTCCTGTTCCGTAATCTGTAAATCCTTAAAAAAAGCTACTTTTACCTGCTCATAATCAGTAAGTCTGTTTTCATCCTGAAGTCTCATCAACAATGGGCTGTCTCCATTAAAATCTTCTGCATCCGGGAGTCCTCCATGATGATAGCAAATAACATTTGCGAGTAGTTCACCCACTATCCTTCCATTCGGTCCGTACTTTCCTGATAAATCATAAATATATTTTGCTCCGTAAACACCATGATCAATACCAGATTGTCTTTTACTTTCTATCCCCTCTTTTGCCCGTCTCCATTCTTCATGAATAAACCTCTGAAACTTAATACTGTATTTTCCAAAATCATGAAGCAAACCAACAAGAGAAAGCGTATTTTCCAAAGTAGCTTTTTTGTCAGAATGTAGCTCTTTTAAGCTAACAGTTCTCCTCAAGTCAACTCTTTTCCCCATAACTGCTGCTAATTTCTGCACTTCTCTGATATGTTCTTTTAACTCTTGTTTTTCGAAATCATTTACACGAAATCTGGCTATATAATCGTTCATTTTATGAATCCTCTTATCCTCTTTTTTTATATCATTTATTCTAACATAAAAAGGAATAAAGCAAACGAAAACTGGGAGATATATACATTATATTTTGGACTTTAATCGCCGTAGACAAATATAACGTATATATCTCCCAGTTTTCTATTATTGGTAACATTTAAATAATTCCACAGTAAGCTATTGCTATTTTAACTCAAATAATTCATTCAAAGACACCCCAAAATCTAAAACTACACTGTCTCAAAAATCAAATGCATATTTGAATGACGCTGTAACGAATTTTTATTTTCTTCTATGTATTTCCACGTTTCCCTATATGTTCCATCAACTGCAACAGACTTATCTGAAATAAAATCTATAAATTCATAAACTTTTCCCTCATATTTTTCAGCAAACTCATCGGAAAGTACTTCCTTTTCATCATCCGAAAAATCTTTAAGTTCACCATATAAAACATGTTCTAAATTACACGAATTGAAATATAATCTGTACTGAATATTATGAACTTTTCCGGTTGTATACAATTTAAACATAATTTCTGATTTATGTTCATTTCTTTTCTCAACTTCATCAACATTGGAATATTCCATGTGGCCCTCATAATATTGAATCTTTTCAACTTCTGCTTGTTTAATACAATTTTTAGTAAAAGCTCCATCGGTGTCAGTTATATGAATAATTTTTACAAAATCGCCCCATTTATAGCCATATCTACTTTTGATATTTTCTATTAAAGCACCGACTTTTGACACTACATTTTCTATTGTTGTTGCATAATCAGATGTTATATCTCCATGAACAACTGCAAATTGTACTTCTTCTGAAGAAAAGAATTCTTTTAATATACTTCCTATAGCATTTTCATCACTAGGTCCCTCAACAATAACTGCAACAACCTTTTTTTCATTCATTTTGCAGTCTCCTTCCTGCTTTTCTAAATGCTCTCGCAATTTTTAAACTATCCGTTTCTTCATATATATTTTCTTCCTGTCCACCAAGAGTAATACTTCTAATATACATACTACGAAGATTATTCGATTCCTTCACATTCTTCATATGAATATACCTATTATCTGGATTCGCGGTAGAAAACATAATACTGTCTTTATCTAACATCTCTAATGCTCGGAGATTATGAGATGTAAAAATCAATTGTCCTTTTGCACTCTTATTAAAAATATCTAATAACTCTCCTAACATATATTCAAAAACTCCCGCATCTAACTCATCAATAACTAAACAAATAGATGGGTTTCCAAATGCCTGAATTAGAACATTTAAAATAGAGATGATTTTAATAATACCTTCCGATTCCATACGAATTGGGATAGTTCTTTTTCCATCTCTATTGGACATAAGCTCAACTTTCCATCCTTCTTCACCTGAATCCATTGCCTGCCTTCCATAATCTTTTACTTCAATACGCATTCCCGGAATAATTGTATATAAAACAGTATTAATCTGATCTACAATCTCATTAAGAATCTCTTTCCTTTCAGCATCTAAAATGGCTGGTTCCATTAATGGAACTGCAAAATCCCCTTTCATTCCCGTCTTTTCTTTTTCAATACGAAAAGCCATTGGAAGTAAAAAATTCGCAGAAATCACACCCGAATGAGAATTTCTAATAACAAACAAATCTTTCAATGCAAAATCAAACAATACTTGGATAACCGTAGCATAGTTCTTAAATTCATTATTCTTTTTAAAGAAAATTTCTCTACTATCTCTTCCAAAAATGTAAGAACAATTACTCTTTTCTGCCATTTTTCGTGCAACAATAAGATCCATTTTAATATCTTTATCTTTTCCCATTAATTCTTCAAGTCGCTTCAATGGTTTAAAAATAACATCCGTCTGATTTCTTTGATAATCCATAAAAATATTCTTATTCGTTCTATGTCCATCTTTATTTACAGCACAATTTAAATATTCTCTTTCAATAATAATGCCGTCATTCACTTTTGAAAAAATAACATGGTAACCTACTTCATACAGAACATCATCTCCAAATATTTTAAATTCTGCATTTATTTCCGCATTTATTGAATCCGTAGCAATATACTCTAAAATTCTTTGATCTAATTCCTCTCCAATCATAACAGACTGCAAAAAATAAAGTGCATCAACAATTGCCGTTTTTCCAGAACCATTCTGTCCATAAATACCTAAAATCTCTGCTTTTCTATATTCAATTTTTCGTTCATTAGTAAACGGCATCACGATAGTACCATTCTTTACATTTTTAATATTTTTTAAAGTTAATGACGACAAACGAACAACCATATTTTTCATAATTTGCCTCCCTACATTCTGCAAAAACTTTAGCTGTATATTAACATAAAACGTGATAATATTCAATTTTATTTCCTGTTTTGATATTTTTTATTCTTTTTTTGTAATTATATTATCATTATAGTGTATTCAAATTTTTATTGATTATTCATTTAATCAAATAGGTATTTGTCGTGGCAAATGAATAAACGAACCAGCTACCGATAAAGCAATCATAAAAAAGAATACAAGAAAGATAGTCATTTCACCTCCAATGGGCTTTTCCCTTTGCCTCCGGCAAATTCCTATTCATCCAATATCACATAACAGGCTCTTCCCTTTTCTTTTGCCTTATACAATGCATCATCTGTTCTCGTAAGAAGTTCTTTCTGACTTTTTGGAAATCCGAAATGATAAACACCAATGCTACAGCTAACGGTTCTTTCTGGTAAAATGGTTGAAATATCTAAGAGAAACTTTTTTAGTTGCTCCTCTAATTGTTCTTTCGTCATTTTCTCATTGATGATTACTGCAAATTCGTCTCCTCCTACCCGGCCAACGGCTCCATAGCTGCTGAATATATTTTTTAAGCTTTCTGCAACCTGCTTTAATGTTTCATCGCCGACCGTATGGCCTAATGTATCGTTAATCTGCTTAAACCAATCAATATCTATAAATAAAAACCAGCCTTTTCTTTTCGATTTGTTATCTATATCATTCTGACATTTCGTACAATAATTTAAAAATAGTCTTCTTCCCATAACATTTGTAATGACATCCATCTCGCCCATATATTCTCTATGTTTCATGTAATTATAGATCATCAAAATGATAACTATCAGAATAAAGTTCAGTGAAATCATAGCTGCCAGAAATTGTACCTGCAAATGAAGAATGTCCTGTGCTATTTTCTTCGTTACCTTGATACCGTATACACCAAACATATATTCTGTTCGGTTTGCAAAATATATTGTGGAAAAAGCTGCTATGCAGAATACAAATATTATAATAATGAACAAACTTATTTTCATTTTAACTGACCAGTGCTGTCTTGATTCTGAATCATTGATTACATTTTTATAATGTGTTACAAAAGAGCTATGATAAATAATATCTGATAGTATTACCGCCAAAATGCAGATTGCGGCTATAGCATAATCATTTACTCCCCATCTAAAAGAAGACTTATAATTAAATCCACTTTCTGGGAAAAGGATTCCCATTGCCCCGTACACAAGCAAGGCTTGTAACGGAGTTGCTATTAATGCTGCAAGGCTTTTGCCGGCCCATTTATAACGGCTTTTATTTACAATTTTAAATATACATCCCATTAAAAATCCAAATAATACTCTTGTTCCTACACTTAACAAGATACTTCCTATCGGAAAATCTGTCTGAAATGGAGAAAATATTCTGTCACCCAGCATAACATACAATGCGGATGCTTTATACATACTTCCCAGTCCAAAAAATAATCCTGCAACTGAGGATTCCACTGGCCCGAAAAGGCATGCGATAACTACGATAGGAATATGCGCTGTAGTAATGGAAATAGGAGGTATATGAATATATCCCAAAAAAGTAAATGACATAATCCACTCTACTGCCAGTAAAATTCCCAATATATAATGTTCAAATTGTAACCCTCTCCACTTTAACTTCATTTTCTATCTCCAATTATAATTTTAGAATCTTCCATTTTTTAAGCATTAAAAAAGCCGCCTGTGAAGATAACCCTTACACAGACGGCATAAAATGAGCAGAAATTACTCATTAAAATAATCAATAACTTGATGCAACCGGCTGTCATAATTCTCTTAAAAAATGAACCTTAGACCCATTTGGCTTTGTGTCGCTGCCTTTCGACAGTTTTACCCAAATATAAAATTTATGTTTCAGCGCATATTTAAAACACGCTCTAATATATTTATCACTATTTATCAAATAGGAAATCCCTCTTAGTCTAACATTATTTTACACAATTATTTTTTTACTGTCAATGTCTGAAATATACTGATTTTTTATAAGTACTGTTTCGTTAATTGGTCATATTGTTGAAACAAAACTTTCTTTTTTAAAGTGCTTCTCTCTCTTTTAATGAAATCTCCTGTGTCAGCAAGAATGAGAAGTGGACAAAGAATCGTTTTGAGTTTTTTCTGCGTAAGATGTGAAGAGTGTAATAAAAGAGTCTGATTTTGCTCTTGCAGCCAATAAGCAGCTTCCAAAGAGAGAAGAGACCCTATATTTGTGGCCTTAGCGAGGATTGAATGTGAGCCTGTAAGCGAACATTTAACCCACAGTGATAGAGTCACAAATATAGGGTCTCTTCTCTCTTTGGAAGCGCCTCCTTTGCTACGCAAACCAGAATTTCTATATTCTTACCGGTTCGTATAGTCTTTTCAATTCTTTTACCATCACATTCTTATCAGAATCTGCAATGATTACATCATATTTTCCTTCGACACTTCCAAAAGTAACCGTTTTTTCTATATTAAGGAGTGCCTTCAGGTTTAAAAGCATATGTTCTCTTGTGGCATCTTTATGATAGATTTTGATATGTGCGTAACCAAGATAATTTATGGAGTCGGCTAATACGATTTTATAATCCTTCTTCCAGTCTTGTTCTAACATCTTTTTGTATAGATTTTCTACTTTAGATTTTTCGTCTATGAGAAAAATGTAAACAACATCGTTGCAAACGTTATCCCAAGTTTTTACATAGTTTCGATATGGAGATTTTTTCTTTTTCTCGTAAATGCCCTTTTCGGCTTCGTTTTTAAGATCCTGGTAGTAGATAACGAGTAAGTCTTCGGTTATCGTGTTGGTAAAGTAAGTAAAGCCTTCTTTGTCTAAAAAGTCTGTCATCACTTTTGCCTGTGAGGTGGACATCTGGTATTTCATGAGATAAGAATTCTCGTTCATATCGTATAAGACCGCTCCATCCATTGCGATAATCGGAAGTTTTAGCCGGATTCCGTCTAAGGCTTCCCGTACCGATGCTGGGGTACGAATCGTAGATACGGTAAACTTGGCTCCGGTATCAATGATTCGGTTTAGTTCTACTTTGCTGTATGCTGTCAAATCTTCACGACTTGTTAAAAGGGTATCGTCAATTCCTGAGACAAAGAGAATGTCATTGTTTTTCTGTCTTGGCAGGTGGACGGAGTTTACGATAATGGCAAGTCCGATTCCGATTAATGTATCAAGTACTCGGTTTCCTACAAAAAGGATAGGATTCGGATCTGTGATGTGCATTGTTGTAATGCTTAAAAATACCACACAGGAAAAGTAAGATGACTTTTTACAGTTAAGAACAACTGTCGAATATAAGACGATTCCTGTAAAAAGAGAAATGAGCATATATTTCGCAAAGGATTCTTCGATTTCTGCATGGAGACTTCCCTGTAATGCAAATAGTAAGAAAATGACTATCGTTCCCCAAAACGCACCGACAAAGGTTCCGATAGTTCGTTTTTTTGCCATTTCTTTCATATTGAAATTGTAAGGCTGAATACACTGGAGTACTGCTAATGCTGAGTAAAAAGGTATACCTTGCTTTCCTCTTATATAATAGAGAACAAAGCACAGTGCTACGGCAATAGAAGAACGGACAATACGCTGTCCGACCGCCGGAAGTTTTCGGTTTCTTTTTTCATTTTTCATAGATGATACGCCCCTTTCGTTTCTATTCTTTCGATTTTTCTACTTTAACTATAACAAACTTAACAAAAAAAGGACTAATTCAGAAATACTATCTTCTTATTCTTAAAAAGCATATGGCTATATTCATATAATAAATAATCGTGTAAAAAAATTGATAATATATATAATTATAGTAACACAAAAAACTCCCACAAAGAGAAGGCAGTCTCTCTGTGGGAATGCTGAAGGATACGGTTCACAAATTCATTTTTGTGAATACTTTTTTATTCGGGAAAATAATCCCTCTATCAAATAATTAATAATAATTTAAGAATGAATAGTTTAACTAACAAATATTTTATAAAGTGTTTTTAACTCAACAATTTTAGCGTACAGTTTCAACAAATGATGCTTAACTAATATTCCTACATACTGGAACATGTTGAAAAATGCTCTGGTATTCAAACTTATGAATATGTCTGTCTATTAACGGCTTCTGTTGTAATTAATCAGGCAGCCTGCTTTTACAATCTTCTTTTCGTTTGCTGTCATAGGTGCAATATACAGAGAGATTTCTTTGATTTCATCGCCGATGACATAGGCTTTGATATCCTGCATGTCACCATCAAGAGCAGCTTTTACATCTGGAACATAAATGTAATCGCCTACCTCGAATTCTGGCTCTGCTTTCATCTGGAATGGAAGCATACCCCAGTTCATAACATTAGAGCGGTAACGTTTTGTGGCATACTCTTTTGTGATATTCGCTAAACCGCCGATAACTCTCTGGCAGCTTGCTGCCTGTTCTCTGGCAGAACCATCACCTGGTTTTACTGCATAAATCATACTTCCGATTTCTGTTGCTGCATTTTCAACATTTTCCTGTCCTGGAATCTGTCTGATCTTATCGAAAATGTCTTTTAATTCTGATTCTACTGCTGTAACATCTTTTCCTGCTACTCTTGCTTTTTCGATTTTATCTACTTCCTTAGAACGTCCTACATATTCAGGGTCACGTCTTGACAGTGTGAATTCTGCAAGTCCTAAAGGATTAGAACGGAAGGAAGAAGTTTCTCCAGATGGAATCAGCTCATCTGTTGTTGTTACAGGGTCAAGAATCTTAGAGCATACTTTTAAGAGAATGTTATCTGTTAAAGGACTCATTTCTGGCCAGTCCTTGATATTTGGACCATAAATAAGAGATTTTTCCTCGTCACCTTTCTGATATCCGTAGTAAACTCTCTTTTCGTATACTGTCTTATCAAATGTATATTCTGGTACATCTCCCCAGCAGTCAAGTGTTTCTGCGGATGTGAGGATACCACCGTTTGCTGCAGTTGCTGCGATAGAACGTGCATCCATTAATGCTACGGCTGACATCTGTCCGTTACCTGGCTTACTTCCTTCACGGTTCGGGAAGTTTCTTGTTGTATGACGGATACTTAAACCATCATTACATGGTGTGTCACCAGCACCGAAACATGGTCCACAGAAGGCAGTACGGATAATTACGCCTGCTTCCATTAAGTCTGCGATATAACCCTGTCTTGTAAGGTTGATAAATACTGGCTGGGAAGATGGATATACTGCAAGGCTGAACTCGCCGCTTCCTGTATCTTTTCCTTTTAATGCATGTGCTGCTTCTACAACGTTTGTGTAGTTACCACCGGCACATCCTGCGATAATTGCCTGCTGTACCTGTAAACCTTTGTCTGTGATCTTATCTACTAAATGGTACTGTGCATTGCCCTGGGAAATCTTTTCTGCTTCCTGTTCTACTTCATGTAAAATGTCAGAAAGGTTTGCATTTAACTCATCAATTTCGTATGTATTGCTTGGGTGGAATGGAAGTGCGATCATTGGTTTTACTGTGCTTAAATCTACATATACTACGCCGTCATAGTAAGCAACATCTGCTGGATTTAATTCTTTGTAAGCATCTCCTCTTCCGTGGATAGTGAGGAAGCTCTTTGTATCTTCATCGGTTCTCCAGATAGAAGAAAGACAAGTTGTCTCTGTTGTCATAACGTCGATACCATTTCTGTAATCAGTTGACATTGTAGATACACCAGGTCCAACGAATTCCATTACTTTATTCTTTACATAGCCGTTTTTAAATACTGCTCCGATAATTGCTAAAGCGATATCCTGTGGTCCAACCCATGGATTTGGCTTTCCATCAAGGTAAATAGCAATTACTTCTGGACGGGCAACATCATAAGTATCGCAAAGTAACTGTTTTACAAGTTCTCCGCCACCTTCGCCGATTGCCATTGTTCCAAGTGCACCATAACGAGTATGGGAATCAGAACCAAGAATCATCTTTCCACAGCCAGCATGCATTTCACGCATATACTGATGAATAACTGCGATGTGTGGTGGTACATAAATTCCGCCGTATTTCTTTGCAGCAGATAAACCAAACATGTGGTCATCTTCGTTAATTGTTCCACCAACTGCACATAAAGAGTTGTGGCAGTTTGTTAAAACATATGGTAATGGGAACTTTTCCATTCCAGATGCTTTTGCTGTCTGAATGATTCCAACGAAGGTAATATCATGAGAAGCCATCGCATCAAACTTAATTTTAAGGTTTTCCATGTCTCCTGATGTATTATGTGCTCCCATAATACCGTAAGAGATGGTTCCTTTTTTTGCTTCATCCTTATTTGCCTTTTTTCCAGTTAAGGATTCTACTTTTGCTGCTTCACTTTCTGGCACGATTTCTGTTCCATTTACCAGATATGCGCCGCCATCATATAACTTTACCATATTTCTTCCTCCAATTTTCCTTTCCTGTATGCGACCGTTTTATCTGCCGCAAAACTTCGTAACTTCTTTCTATGTGATAATTTTAACCTATAAAGCTGCTTTTGTATAATTGCTAAAATGAATGTGTATATAACTTTAACGAATCAGGAATTAACGGCGGATTACTCTTGGGATGATTTCTCCGGTTTCTTTCATTTTGCGGATGGTGTATTGTTCGGCCTCTATTTTGGCTTGTGCGCGTTCTAAGATGCCTGGGATTTCTTCTTCTTTCATTACGATAATTCCGTTGCAGTCTGCTACAATATAATCTCCCGGACAGACTTCTACTCCGCCGCAGATAACGGGTACGTTTAGTTCGCCTTCTCTGTCTTTTTTGCAGCTTCCACAGGTTACATTAGTTGCAAATAATGGAACTCCTGCCTCTCGGCATCCTTCTAAATCCCGGAACGCTCCATCAATAATAATGCCTTCTGCCCCTTTCATTTTTGCACAAATACTTCTGTGATTTCCCCAGTAAGAGCCCTGTCCATATCCTTCTCCGGCAATAACGAGAATCTGACCGGGCTCCATCGCAAGGATCGCGTCTGGTACGATGCCGCTTACTCCTTTGGGTGGTTTTACTGTGTAGGCACGTCCTACGATTTTTTTGTCTGTGATCTGTTCGGTGATGTGATAATCCATTGTGTGGTATTCTATGGCTCCATCACAGAGTTCTGGGGTGGAGTATTTGCGAAGTTCTCTAATTAATTTTTCTGTAGATCTATCCATTGTGGGTTTCCTTTCTTTTGCTTATAACCTCCAGCACCATCTATAAACCTCTAGCTTCCAATCCTCATCCTCAAACTATCTTGAGTCTGGTTCTATAGAAATTTCATAAAATACTACAAAAAAACAACACCACATAGTTCAGTAACTCACTTCTTGGAGCATTAAGGTTTTTGTAGTATTTTATAGAATGCTATACTTCATTTAAATTAAAACTCAGCTCCTCAAGATACAATGTTGCTGCGAGCAAATCTGCTGCGCCCCCTGGGCTGATGTTTTTCTGAATGCATTCTGTATTTAGTCTTTTTATTTCGGAAATTCCTTTTTGTGTGAATGCTCCGCCTTCTTCTAAAATGTTCTGTGCTGCTTTTTTTAGCCAGACACCGCCTTCTATCCCGCCTCGTTTTAATACGTTGGTATCTTCTGAAAGAGTAATTGCCCATAAAAGGATTTGAAGATTTAGGGTATGGCCGCTTTTTCTTTCTTTTTTGTATTTGCCAAATAAAGGCCAGAGGTAATCTGCTAATATTGGAAAGCCATCTTGTGCTGCGCCTCTTGCTCCTCGAATACCGTAACGAAGATACATTTTTTCCCCGTGGGTGAGAGGAATATCTATAAGGCTTTTGCTTGCCTGTATTTTATTTATAATCTTTTCGAAATCATTTTGCAATGCTTTCTGGCACATTGCCCCGCCAAGAGTGAGGACTTCTTCTACACAAAAATGGTGCTGCTTTCTATAATAGTATCCAGCAGCACCACTGATAATTCCCATTGTAAACAGGATTCCTTTATGTGTATTAATCCCTTTTGTTGCTTCAAACATTGCTTTTTCTGCTTCGATTCCTATTTGACGAATTCGTGCAAACAAATTTTCCAGAGATTGCTGATTGGCATATCCCTCACAAAACATTTCCGCAATATAGGGAGCGATTGCTGCTGTACTTTTTTCAAAGGTATGAACGTCCATATCTTTATGGGCTCCATTATCTTTTAAATCTACAAGTCCTGGCTTCGGAGTCGTATACACTTCCCCTAACAGAGCCTTACAAACACACTTTTCTATCGTTTCCCTCATAAGTAAAACCCTCTCGCTTTCTGCTCCCTTTTCTCTCGATGACTCTATCTCCTACTATAATTATTATAAATAAAAAAATCTTTGCTTACGTTTTTCATTCCAGCAAACTTCTATAGAAAATCGGATTGCTTATTATAGAATATAGAAATCATAAGTATGAAATACATGTCTATTTCTATAGCATAACTTTCTGCTATGCCTGCTCAATATAATCATCAATAATTTCAAAGATTTCTCTCTGTTTTGCTCTTTCCTCATAAGATTCTTTTACGGAAGGAATCACCTTTGTATTCTTTACATAAGAACCGAAAAAGTCCATATCCATTACCATTCCACCATTTGCTCTATATCCCATATTATAACTTGCTGTTGCCTGCATATTCTTCTCCTCCTTAAATTCTTCTTTTTTATTTTGTTATCTGAACATTTCATTTGTTGCTCTTTTTTGTAATTACACTATAACAAACTCTATGTGTAAAATCTAATTCTCAAAAATTATGTTCCTATGAAAAAAAAGCATAGTGGGGGAGAGACGAAAAAAAGCCCGTGATATATTCGCAAATATGACTTTAGTCGCGGCGGTTTGAATGCTCGCTTACAAGCTCGCATCCAAACCTTGCTCCGAGGTCACATTTGCGAATATATCGTAGCCATTTTTCTGTTTTTGATAAGAATTTGAGGCTCGAGCTGTGGTCTTCTGCAGAAGTTTTTTTCTTCATGCTGAGTGTTTACACTTTCGAGAATTTATCGGCAATAATAAAAAACTGAAAAAGATATGATATAAAACTGTATTTTAGAGCAAGTTGGGAATAATGCTGATTAATTTGAATACATAGTATGTAATGTACTCATTTTTTAAACACACATAACACAGTTTTATATCATATCTTTTTCAGTTTTTCGTTTGTTATGTTTTCTTTTATCAAATCTCATCTCTGATTGAACTGGAATGAATGAGCGAAGTATACTAAATGAATTAGATACAGATAATATTCAACCAAAAATAAAATTTGCGAAATCATCCGCAGATGTGGCCTCGGAGCAAGTGTTGGATGAGAGCGCAGGAAGCGAACATTCAACACGCCGCGACTAAAGTCACATCTGCGGATGATTCCAGTGGGCGTCAACTTTGCCTGCAACAAATCCCTATTCATTCACATTGTAATAATTCTCAATCAAAGTTATGAAGTCCATTATATTCTGGTTGTAGAAGCACCTGTCGGAGAGCATCATCCAAACCTTCCGGCTGACTCTCTTATCATGTGCATCGTAGACAGGTATCCTTTTGGTAGTTTTTTCATCGATTTTCCAGCCGGTTCCAAAGACAAAGGTGACTCCAAGACCGCTTCCGACCATCTCGATCGCGATATCGGCATAAGGAACTTTATGTGTTTCGTGCGGAAGGCTACCAAAGTGAGTGCGCCACCATTGATTGACCATGAGTTTTACGACAGGATTAAAGTAGGATTCGATGAGTGGATAGTTCTCTATCTTATCGAGGGTTGCTTCTTTTGGGGCTACGATGTAAAGTTCTTCTTCAAAAAGGCAGACCTTTTCTCCGAGGAATGGATAGTCTCCGCAGATAATTCCCATGTCAACGCTTCCGTCTGTAAGCTGCTGGATAATCATATCACTGGAGTTGGGGATAATTTTTATTTGAATCTTATTGTATTTTTCTACATATTCTCTGAAAAGATTCGGCATGTGGATTCGGGCAAAGGAATTAGGAACTCCAATTTTTACGAGTTCCTTCTGGGACTTATTTTCTGCAAAATGTTCTCCAATCTCTCTTAAGAAATCCAGCATAATGCTTGCCTTTTTTACAAGATACTTGCCGTCTTCTGTAAAAGTTACGCCTTTGCTGCTTCTTTTTACAGCTTCAATTCCCCACTCTTCCTCAATGACATGTACTCTTTTACTTAGAGCAGACTGTGTCATGTAAAGACTTTCTGCCGCTTTGGTCATGCTTCTTTTTTCGTAGAGTTCAATTAAGATACGCCAATCTATCTCTTTCATAAAAAAATCCTCTCGTTTTTCGTAAGTGGAAACCCACTACCGTTAAATGATGAGTAGTTGATATTCAACTTCCTCTATATGTTGATGATTCGTTTTCTATACTTTAATTAAGAGGATTATTATTCTTTTATCAGATTTTAAATTCTGATTCGATATAGTAAATAAATTCCTCTAATACTTTTGATATTCTCTTATTCTTTGAGTAAATAAACCATGTATTACGAAGTACTGGCGTGCCATCTTTTTTTACGAGTGGCGTAAGACATAAGTCATATTCATTCACAAAGTTATCTGGTAAAAAGCAGATGGTATAGCCAAGTCCTTTATGGATAAGCTGCCATGCCACATCGATATATCCAACCATCATATTTGCCGGTGTGTCTGTGCCAAAACGGTCTTTCCACCAGCCATCTAACAATTCCTTTGTGCGGTCATTGGTCTTATAGCCAATCTGCTGCATTTTCGGCAAATCTTCAAAGTCTACCGGTTCTTTTGTTACAAGGCAGGCTTCGTTTTGTCCGATTAATGTTCGATTTACCGGACCTTCATAATCTCCGCGGATAAATCCAACATCGATGGAGTCCTCTAACATTTTCCGAAATAAAATATTGCTTTGGTCGCTGATGACATTAAAGTTTACGTTCGGATGTTCTTGTTTATATTCAAGAAGTAAGTCTGCTAATGTGTATTTCCCATAAGTATAGGAAGCACCGATTGTAATCTCGCCTTCTAAATTCTCCTTAAATTCTTTTAACCGCTCTCTTGTGTTATCAAGAAATGTAAGATAGGCTTCTGCCTGTTTTGCAAGAAATTCTCCTTCTTCTGTAAATGTCAGTCCTTTTGGAGTACGGTTCACGATCGTCACCTGGAATTCTGCTTCCATATGCTGCAAACGCTTTGTAAGTGACGGCTGTGTGATATACAAAAGATTCGCCACTTTTGTCATATTTGGATTTCTATGTAGTTCATATAAAATTTCCCAATCTGAATCTTTCATTTGTATCCTCCTTCGTATCCTACTTATCTTTTTTGATATTTTAACATGAACCCCCTCTCGCCGCAAGGATACAGTAAGAGACAGAGAAGGCTTTCTAGCTCTTCTCTGTCTTGTTTGGGAATTATGAAATTTGGCAAAATGCAGCATTTTCATTATAAGTTGGCTTACAAACTTAAGTATGAATTTGGAAGCAATTGCCATATATATTAATTAGGTTGTCTTGAAATTATCTATGGCATTTTGTAATTTATAGTTACAATATTTTGGATTTAATTATTTATGGTATTTTTTTAATCTAATTCTATTATTTTAGGGTTACAATGTTTTGGGTTAATCTGATATACAGTGTGATTACTATCTGATTTTCTGAATCGTCTCTAATAAGTAATCTGTAAATTCTGCAGCACTTGCATCTTCTTTTTGTGTTGTTACAACGAGTTTTTTCTCTGTTACTGTACAGATTTCCATTGCATCATCAAGAAGTTTTGCGCGGTCACCATAACCGATATGCATAAGCATCTGACCAATAGCACGAATCAGACTGCTTGGGTTTGCATAGTCTCCTCTGTCATGGGATATTAAGTATGGTGCAGTTCCGTGAATGGCTTCAAATAATGCATATTTATCTCCAATATTTGAAGAACATGCAGTTCCAAGTCCACCAGAAAGTTCTGCGGCAACGTCTGTTACGATATCTCCGTATAAGTTTGGAAGTACAACAACTTCGATTCCTTCGTTAAATTCTGGATCAAGCATCTTTGCACACATAGCGTCTACAAGGCGTTCCTGTACCTCGATTTCCGGATAGTCTTTTCCTACTTCGTGTACGGTTTTTGCAAAGTTTCCGTCTACTAATTTTACGATGTTTGCCTTTGTAACTACAGTTACATTTTTCTTTCCGTTACGTTTTGCAAATTCAAAGGCAGCGCGGGCGATTCTCTCGCTTCCCTGTTTTGTCTGTACTTTAAAGTCAACGGCGAGGTCTTCATTTACCTGAATTCCTTTATCACCCCAAATATATTCTCCCTCAATGTTTTCTCTGAAGAATGTCCAGTCAATATCTTTATCTTTGATTTGGATTGGTCTTACGGCTGCAAATAAATCAAGCGCACGACGAAGCGCTGTGTTCGCACTTAAAAGGTTTGGAAGTCCGTCACCGGCTCTTGGTGTTACCATCGGTCCTTTTAAGAGAACGTCACATTTCTTTACTTCTTCTAATACATCTGCTGGCAGACTCTCTAATTTTTCTACACGATTTTCGATTGTCATGCCTTCGATTTCCTGAAGCTTAATCTTGCCAGATGCGATTTCTGGTGCTACAAGTTCGTTTAATACGCGAACGGCCTGTTTCATAAGAATTGGGCCTACGCCGTCACCAGGAAGAATTCCAACAACGATCGTATCCTTTGTTGCAAAATCGGTTGCTTTCTCTGCCTGTTTCATTTTTTCAATACGAGTCATTTCATTAGTAATTAATTCACCAAATTTATTTTCCGCATCCTGAATAAACTGTTCTTTCATAGTTTTGGTTCCTTTCTATTTTTTATTATATATAAATACTTTTTTTACTAATTTTTATTACTTGTCACTCTCTGCAAGCTGCTTCTTCAAATAACGAAGCTGTCCGCCACAAAGAACTACTTCTACTTCGTTGTCAGTAAGATCAAGATTTACCTCAAAGGAGAAGTTCTTTGTAATGTCTTTTACGACTACTTTTCTTGTCGGAATCTGCTCTAACAGATTTTCGATAGAAAGTTCATCGAATAAATCAATCTTCTCATAATCATCTGGATTTGCAAAAATCATTGGAATAATACCATGATTTACAAGGTTCCCTTTATGAATACGGGCAATACTCTTTGCGATAACGCATTTTACACCAAGATACATTGGATTGATTGCCGCATGTTCTCTCGATGAACCCTGTCCATAGTTCTCGCCACCAATAATGATGCTCTTGCCAAGTTCTTTTGCTCTTGCTGCAAAGTCTGGTGCGTAGCGATGGTAGCAATACTGAGACATTAATGGAATATTGGAACGCATACTGGAGAATTCTGCACTTGCCGGTGTAATATCATCGGTAGAAATATTATTGCCACCTTTTAAGCTTACTGGAGCAACAAGGTTATTTTCCGGTACATCCGGGATTGGCAGTGGTTTGATGTTTGGTCCACGGACAATCTCCACCTTCTTTGCCTCTTCCTCTGGAAGTGGCTTGATAATCATGGAATCATCTACTTCATAAGCATCTGGCTCATGAATGTCTCCAAGAATCTTTACGTCCTCTCCCATCACATCTTCTGCGCTGGCAAATGTTCCAAGAATTGCAGTTGCTGCTGCGCTTTCCGGACTTACAAGATAAATCTTTGCATTTGGATTACCGGCACGTCCTTTAAAGTTACGGTTTGAAGTTCTTACAGCGATTCCATCTGTTGCAGGTGTCTGACCGATTGCACAACATGGACCACAGGAAATCTCAAGCATACGAACGCCGGCATCTAAGAGCATCTCGATATAACCATCTCTCATTAATTCCTTGTAGGTCTGTCTAGAAGCAATACCACAGGTACAGCTTACATTTTCATTAACATGATGTCCTTTAAATACAAGTGCTGCTTTGGCAACATCTGCATAACTTGTGTTTGTACAGCTTCCAATAAATACCTGCTGTACTGGTTTCTTTTCCACATCTTTTAATGGCATAACATTGTCTGGCTGATGTGGGCAGGAAATCAATGGCTCTAACTCACTTAAATTGATTTCGATGGTATCATCGTATTCAGCATCTTCATCTGGAAGTAACTCTGTGTAAGCTTCTTCTCTCTGCTGTGCCTTTAAGAACTTTCTTACCTGCTCATCTGCTGGGAAAATAGAAGATGTGGCACCAAGTTCTGCTCCCATGTTTGTGATGGTTGCTCTCTGTGGTACTTCTAAAGAAGCAGCACCCTCTCCTGTATATTCATATACATTTCCAAGTCCACCTTTGATAGTAACTTTTTCAAGCATTTTTAAAATAACTTCTTTTGCATTTACGCCCGGTTTTAAACGTCCAGTTAATTTTACCTGAATAACTCTTGGCATTTTTAATCGCATCGGAACACCTGTCATTGCAGTCGCAACATCCATTCCGCCAACACCGATACATAACATTCCGATAGAACCGCCATGTGGTGTGTGGCTGTCGCCTCCCATGCTAATCTTGCCCGGCGCACCAAATCTTGCAACGTGAACGGTATGGCAGATTCCATTACCAGGTCTTGATACATGCACGCCAAAACGCTTTGCCGCAGACTGTAAATAAATGTGGTCATCTGGTGTCTTATGATCTACATAAAGAAGATTGTGGTCAAGGTAGCTGACACTGCATTCTGTTCTTCTTCTGTTAAGCCCTGTTGCCTCAAATGCAAGATACGTCATAACCGCATTAATATCATGTGTTAATGTCTGGTCAACCTTAATAAATACCTCTTCTCCCGGTGTCATACTGCCGAATACATAATGTGACTCAATAATTTTTCTTGTTAATGATTTACCCAAAACGTTTCCTCCTGTTCGCCTCTTTACTTTGTCTGTTTGCTTTATCTGGCAAACACTTCATCGACTTTTTGTTACATACACATTTTTCATTTCAGCTTTTATGCCTTTATTATATCTGCCCTTTTCCCAAAAATAAAATGGTATAAAATAATAGGTACATTCCCTTTTTGAATAGCCTTTTCTATTTACAGGAAAAAGAGATTTTATTACAATTTAAATACGATATGAAATAGACGATTTCAGTAGAGATTATTCCATTTATGAATGTCATTGATATACTGATAAATAATGACTAAAAAGAGAGGAGGGATCATTATGTCCGATTACTTCATTACAGAAGTATCCACTTCGGATTCCGATACAAACGAACAAATTGTTACTTTATTAGAAGCAGAAGGAATTCACAAAGATAAAAATCTTGATTACACCTGCGCCATGTTTGATGAGGATATGCAGGTTATCGCTACAGGAAGCTGCTTTTCAAATACCTTACGCTGCCTTGCCGTAAGTAGTGCTCATCAGGGAGAAGGCCTTATGAACCAGATTCTCACCCATCTGATTTCCGTTCAATTTTCCCGCGGCAACACACATTTATTTTTATATACCAAATGCAGTTCTGCTCCATTTTTTGCCGACCTGGGATTTTACGAAATAGCAAATATTAAAAATCAGATTGTTTTTATGGAAAATAAACGAAACGGCTTTTCTTCTTATTTAGAAAAACTGGAACAGGATTCGGCAATGCAAAACGCAAAATTATTAGAAACAATTATTTCTAAAGATAACCTATTAGTAAAAGAAAAAACAACAAAATTATCAACGTTTGTGTCAGAAGAAAAATGCACCTTATTAGCAGAAGAAAAAAATACAGAATCAGCAGATGCCTTATCAAAAGTTAGCAAACCAAACACACTAACCGAATCAAGCGCTGCCAATTTACAAAAAACCCCAGGTTCTGTAAAAACTGCTGCTCTCGTTATAAATGCAAACCCTTTTACCTTAGGCCATCAATATCTTGTAGAAAAAGCCGCTCGTAAAAATGACATTCTACATCTTTTTATCGTAGAAGAAGACGCAAGCCTGATTCCATTTTCCATAAGAAAAAGGCTGGTGCTAGAGGGAACTTCCCATCTTCCAAATATCATCTATCATGATAGCGGTCCCTACATTATCAGCAAGGCCACCTTCCCCGGCTACTTCCAAAAAGATGAACAGGCAGTTATGGAAAGCCACGCTGAACTCGATCTTGCTGTTTTCATAAAAATCGCAGAGACACTGCATATTACCAAAAGATACATCGGCGAAGAACCCTTCAGCGAAACTACTGGAATTTATAACAAAGTTATGGCGGAAAAACTTCCAGAAAACGGAATAGACTGCATTATCGTTCCAAGAAAACAATACATAGACACAGTAAATAAGAGAAAAAATGACACAAAGGATATGCCTTCCCACTCATTTCCAATCAGTGCATCCACGGTGCGGCAGGCAATTAAAGAAGAAAACTTCACCTTATTAAAACAGTTAGTTCCAGAAACAACTTTGCAGTATTTTGAAAGTGAAGAATCAATTCCTGTTATAAAAAAAATACAGGCAACAAAAGACGTAATCCATCATTAAAAATAATACAACTTAACGCATAATGCCATATAACTTTCCAGATATATAGCAATTGAATTTTAAAAGTAAAAGGAGAACTACCATGAACGGAGAAAACGTAAATTTAGAAGATATGTTAAACTGGCGGGAAGAACGAGTAAATATTCAAAATATCTTTCTATCCCAGTACCACTGCCCTGTCATTTCATTTTGTATGAACATCCCAGGGCCAATAAAAACAAATGAAGACATCCTCACAGCCTTCATCAGCGGAAAAGAATGTCTCCTTGACGAACTTTCCACCCTGCCCGCCTGCATATTAAATCACATTGAAGTACATAAAAAAACCGGTGACGAATTAATCCTCTCCGTAGATTACCCCGCCGAAAAAATCAAAGAGCTCACCACTCGAATCGAGGAAACACATCCTCTTGGCCGTCTTTTTGATATGGATGTCATTGATAGAAATGGACAGAAACTGTCCCGGAACACCTGGCGCAAATGTATCATCTGCGGCTGTCAAGCACAGGAGTGTGCGCGCTCCAGGAGACATTCTATTGCTGAAATGCAGAGTTGCATCCAGAAGATGATTAACAATTCTGATTTACAGAACTAAAACTGACAAAATATTGAAAGCCAATACCTCCTATTTGTGACCTCGGAGCAAGGTTTGGATACGAGCATGTATAAGCGAGTATTCAAACCGCCGCGACTAAAGTCACAAATATAGAGGATAGGCTCTCTTTGAGGGCGTCCCGTTGCCTGCGGCAAATCAGAAATTAATCTTCCTTGCCGTCTTCGCACCTCTCATAGCGATTTACAGAACTAATCAGCGCTTTCACTGAAGCATTGATGATATCGTCATCAATTCCAACTCCCCAATATGTATTTCCATCGCTTCCATAGATAGCAACATAAGCACATGCCTGGGAATTTGAACCCATTTTCAGAGCATGCTCTTCATATGTGGAGATTGTGTAATCTAAGTTGGAGTGGCGTTTTAATGCGTTACTTACGGCATCAAGACGACCATTTCCTTTTCCGTGGTATACTTTGTGTACACCATATTTGTTCAGGATAATTTCTGTTGAAATTCCACCGTGTTCCTGTTTGAAGTGTACTTCGAGTAATTCAATTGGATCACAAATATTAACATATTTTTCGTTGAATACTTTTAATACTTCTTTTGGCTGTAATTCTTTATGTGTATGGTCGGAAACATCTTTTACAGAATAACCAACTTCTTCACGCATTTTAGTTGGAATACGAATACCATATGTTTTTTCCAGAAGGAATCCGATACCGCCTTTTCCAGACTGGCTGTTGATACGGATAACATCTGCTTCGTATTCTCTTCCAAGATCTTTTGGATCAATTGGCAGATATGGTACAGTCCATTTATCGCAGTCATGTGTTTCACGCCACAGCATACCTTTGGCGATAGCATCCTGATGAGAACCGGAGAAGGCAGCAAATACAAGCTTTCCTGCATATGGCTGTCTTTCATATACATGCATTCTTGTTACTTTTTCATATACTTTTACGATATGTGGCAAGTCTGTAAAGTCTAAGTTTGGCTCTACACCATGAGCATACATATTTAAAGCTAATGTAATGATATCTACATTACCTGTACGTTCTCCATTACCAAATAATGTTCCTTCCACACGATCAGCTCCTGCAAGAACAGCTAATTCTGTATCGGCAACACCTGTTCCACGATCGTTATGAGGATGAACAGATAACACAACATTATCTCTGTATTTTAAGTTCTCGCTCATAAACTCAATCTGGCTTGCGTAAACATGAGGCAGAGAGTGGGAAACAGTAGCAGGAAGATTGATGATGGCAGGTAATTCTTTCTTTGGTTTCCATACATCTAATACAGCATTACAGATTTCTAATGCAAAATCCATCTCTGTTCCAGTAAAACTTTCTGGAGAATATTCAAAACGGTATTTTCCTCCATTTTCTTCCATCAGTTTCTGTAATAATTCAGCACCTTCTACAGCAATCTGAATAATATGTTCTTTATCTTTTTTAAATACCTGCTCACGCTGTGCAACAGAAGTGGAGTTGTACAGATGAACGATTACGTTTTTAGCGCCCTCAATAGCTTCAAATGTCTTTTTAATGATATGTTCTCTTGCCTGAGTCAGAACCTGAATTGTTACATCATCAGGAATCAGATTCCGTTCAATCAATGTACGGCAGAATTCATATTCTGTCTCAGAAGCAGCTGGGAAACCAACCTCGATTTCTTTAAAACCAACATCAACTAATAATTTAAAGAATTCGATTTTTTCTTCTAAACTCATAGGGATGATAAGAGCCTGATTACCATCACGTAAGTCAACAGAACACCAGATAGGTGGCTGTTCGATATGGTCTTTCTCCATCCATTTATTATATCCAGCTGGAGCTGGGAAATACATTGGTTTATACTTATCTGCATACTTCATAATAGAAAATCCTCCTTAAGTTAAAAACAACATATTACAGGAAATATATCCTGTAAAATAAAAAACTCCGTCTCTTTAATGGCAAATACCAAAAGGCAGATGCCGAAAAGAGACGGAGAAAATAATTCCGCGGTACCACTCTTATTCATACGATACATAAAAAGTAAGGTATGCACTCATTACAGATACGGACTTAAAAAGCCTTATATCCTCCTGCTGTAACGGTCAGGTTTCCGGCGCTGCCTACTGCAATCATGCGGTTCAACAGGCTGCTCAGAGGCGAGTTCAAATCATGTCCACTACTGCTTCGCACCGACCAGCAGCTCTCTGGATGCTTTCATCATTCTACTATTCCTCTTCATCACATTTACAGCATTTAATTTATCACGAAATAAAAAGGATGTCAATTCTTTTTTCGGCAGAACTTGACAATATGAATTCGAATAGAGTACACTCTTTTTAAGAAACAAAATGTATTCAAAAATCCAATGTACAAAGAAATCCAATGTCTAAAGAAATCGAATTTTCTCTCTTCTTAATATGGTTTCAAGAATGCCCCGGCATTCTTGATGCAACCAAATAAATCTCGTAATTTTTTCTGATATTAAGAAGGAATGAAAAAATACTTTTTCTAAACATTTGAAAATGACAAAAATTTTTTTGAAATACACAAGGGAGAGAAATATCATGGAAGAAATCATAAAACGCTATCTAAGAAAGATCTACTACAATTTAAAGACTTGTGCATTATGGCTTTTTATGGCAGTATTGACCGGGGTTGCTGTCGGGGCATTTAGTAGTGCCTTTTCTTTTTGCTTAAAAAAAGTAACCACACTTCGCGGTCAATATCCATTTTTGTTATATTTTCTGCCGATTGGTGGTGTCGTTATCGTATTTTTATATCATCTTTGTGGGGTAAGGCAGGATAAGGGAACGAACATCATTATGACTGCTGTACATGGAAAAAATCAGGATGTGCCTGCATATATGGCTCCACTTATCTTTGCAGCAACAATTATCACTCACTTATTCGGCGGCTCTGCCGGACGTGAGGGAGCGGCTCTCCAGATGGGAGGAAGTATTGGAAATACAATCGGACGGCTTTTCAAATTTGACGAGGGGGACCGAAAGCTTCTTGTCATGAGCGGAATGAGTGCCGCCTTTTCTGCCGTATTTGGAACTCCTCTTGCGGCAGCTATTTTCCCAATGGAAATGATCAGTGTCGGAATCATGCATTATGCCGCTTTAGTTCCCTGCGTATTTTCTTCCATTGTAGCAAATCGTTTTGCTGTCAATATGGGAATCAACCCGGAAGCATTTACTATTCACGGGATACCAGAACTCACCTTCACAAGTTGCGCTAAAATCGTACTGCTCGGCATTTTCTGTGCTGGATTAAGCGTTGTATTTTGTATATTTTTAAAGGGAGCTGGTTTATTTTACAATAAGTTTTTTAAAAAAACTTACATGCGAATCATTGTCGGCGGTCTGCTTGTTATTGCAATCACCCTCCTAATCGGCAATTATGATTACAACGGAGCAGGAACCGACATGATTACAAGGGCCATCGAGGGAAATGTCCCTGCCTATGCCTTTTTAATAAAAATGCTTCTTACTGCACTCACGCTTGCTGCCGGATATAAGGGCGGCGAGATTGTCCCTGCTTTCTTCACCGGAGCAACCTTTGGCTGTCTGTTTGGACATATCTTTGGCATATCTCCCTCTCTTTGCGCTGCAACCGGAATGCTCGCCTTATTTTGCGGTGTGACAAACTGTCCGATTGCTTCAATGCTTATTGGATTTGAATTGTTTGGATTTGAAGGTGTTTCCTATATCTTAATTGCCATCTCCATCAGCTATATGCTTTCCGGCTATCATGGTTTGTACAAAGAACAGATTATTGTCTACTCTAAATACCATCCAAAGTTTATTAACCGCCTGTCAGGGGATGAAAAATTTGATGGACAGGATTATGAATAAAAATTCTGAGTTGCCGCAGGCAAAGGAGACGCCTTTATAGAAGAACAAACAATCAGATTGCCAGAAGATTAACAAGAAGAAGCCCTAAAAAATTTATTGAATTTTGTTCCATTGTGCTAAACGCTCCATTTTGCCCAATAAAACAGAAACTTCGCAGAAACGAATGCGAAGTTTCTATGGTCAAAATCCCGCAGCACAAAGTCACAAAATTCAATAAATAATATTTCCGCTCACCGGCTACAGAGAGTTCTGCTGCTTCTTCTCTCTTTTTCTCCTTTTTGTACAAATTCCAAAGAACAATTACTAACAGAACCAACAATAGAAAGAACAGAAAAGATATTTCTCGTTCCTTTATATATCCCAATATCATACTCATTCAAAATCTGCCCCATTTATAAAATATTTAGCTATTTTCATTGAAATGTCCAACTATCCATTTATATGGTATCACAAGATAATGCAAAACTCAATATTTGACATTTTCTGATTTGCGAAGCAAAACTGATGTTCTCGAAGGGCAGCCGAGCAATAGAACCCCTATATGCCCTATTTCCTAATCACACTAATACAGGTGCCGAGACAGTCTACTTCATCCATTCGCCGAAGCAGCATATCTTTCCCTCTTCCATTCAGGCATTTTAAACAGTACATTTCTCCTTCCATTTTAAAATAGCGGAAATAAGCTTTCATTCCATCTGTAAAGACGGCGCATTCTCCTAATTCAGGAAAACGATTCTCTAATAATATCCTGTCTCCTTTACAATATGCAGGAGCAAAGTTATTATTAGTAATCTCAATAGCCAGATAAACCTTTTTAATCATTGTGTATTCGTCTTCTACCGTACAACTATTGTAATCAATACCATCTCCAATACGGCCTACTGGAATAAAACATGGGATTCTGTGTTTCATTTTACGCAAATTCAATCTTTCTTTTCTTGCTGCCTTACATTCTAACCGGGCAACTAAACGAATAATTGCCTTTCCATGATTCCCACACTCTCTATAATTTTCAAGAAGTTCTTCCTCTATGCCCTCCTGTCCTTCTGAATTCTCCGCCTCTTCCTCTGTCGTACTCATATCTTTTAATAAATACTCAACGGTAACTTCAAGCGCACTTGCTAATTGAAAAGCAGTCGATACTTTTGGATCTTTTACTTTTCTATAATAAATATTACGCAATGTCTCAAATGGAACTCCAGAAAGTTCCGCCAAATCCGTAAGGGATATATCCCTCTCAATCATTAATTCTCGAATCTTATCACTGAACATCTTGTCTCCCACGGGTCATTACTGACATAACTTTTTAAAAACTTTTATAATTGTTATGTTATTCCTAATATTTTATTATGTCAATATACATATTAAAATGTAAAAGATAACAAAAAGGAAGGGGATATAATATATGTCTAACGTTTTTATTGATTTTGCGGGAATTTTCCATGTTAAAGATGACCTTTTCAGATTTATCGACACTATGGAAGATCATCAAAAAGTACTTATTTTTACTATAAACAGTGAAAATGATTTTAAAAATGTTTTACGCATCGAAACCTCAGGAATTCAAAAACTTTTGATGCAAATCGGAATTCCCGCTAATATGCTTGGTTTTTCTTACATAGTAACCGCATTAGAACTTATCGCACTTGATCCTGATTATTTAAACCACATTACAAAAGGGTTATATGTCGATGTTGCTAAAAAATGTTCGAGTACAGCCGCCCGGGTCGAACGAAACATTCGGCATGCAATTGAAATTGGATTTTTAAAAGGTGATTTAGAAGAGATTGAGAAAATTTTTCATTGCTCCTCTTATTCAGATAAAGGAGCTCCGACGAATTCTAAGTTCCTTGCGGAGGTTTATTATTATATGGTGAATAATGAATTGTAGTTTACTGTTCCATTCGGTAAGCAAATGGCTAAACAGACGAATCCATGAAATAAAATAATCCATATCTGCGACTAAAGCCACAGATATGGATTATTTTATTTCATGGATTCGTCTGTTTGTCCGTTATTTAATGAATTAAATCATCATTGTCTATGTTCCACAGAAGCAATCAGTTCTCCACCCTGTTCGTCAATGACAATCGTATCCTGTGGATATACCTCGCCGGAAAGTATCATTCTCGCAGCAAGGGTATCGACATGTTTTGTCAGATATCTCTTCAATGGACGTGCACCGTATGCCGGTTCGTATCCATGTTCGATAACATAACTCTTGGCAGCATCGGTAAGATGAATAGAAAGTTCCTTGTCTTCAAGACGTTTGTTGACATCGGCAAGCATAAGCTCAATAATGCCTCCGATATTGTCTTTGGTAAGAGGTTTAAACATGATAATCTCATCAAGACGATTCAAAAACTCTGGTCTAAAGTGGGAACGCAGGTCATTCATGACCATAGTTTCTGCATCGGTCTTGATGTTGCCATTTTCATCGATTCCTTCGAGCAGATACTGGGAACCGATATTGGAGGTCATGATTAATATCGTGTTCTTAAAGTCTACTGTTCTGCCCTGAGAATCGGTGATGTGCCCATCATCAAGTACCTGTAATAGCACATTAAATACATCGGGATGTGCCTTTTCTATTTCATCAAAAAGAACAACTGAGTATGGTTTTCTTCTGACGGCTTCGGTAAGCTGACCGCCCTCTTCATATCCTACATATCCTGGAGGCGCTCCGATCAGGCGAGATACGGAATATTTCTCCATATACTCACTCATATCAATACGAACCATGTTCTGTTCGTTATCAAACAGGCTTGCGGCAAGTGCTTTCGCAAGTTCTGTCTTACCTACACCAGTAGGTCCGAGGAACATAAAGGAACCGATTGGCTTTGTCGGATCTTTAATTCCTGCTTTCGAACGGATAATGGCTTCAGTAACCTTTTCCACACCTTCATCCTGACCGACAACTCGTTTATGGAGTTCCTTATCAAGATTCAATGTCTTATTTCTCTCACTCTCGGTAAGTTTTGCTACCGGAATACCCGTCCAGCGGCTGATGATCGTTGCGATTTCATCATCAGTTACAGATTCATGAACCATAGAAGATTCTCTCTTCTTTGCACTTTCTTCCGCTTCCTCTAACTGTCTTTGCAATTCTGGCAATTTACCATATTGTAATTCTGCTGCTTTATTTAAATCATAATTGCGCTGTGCAATCTGAATCTCATTATTTAAACTTTCGATTTCTTCCTTTAACTTGGAAACACGCTCTACTGCGGATTTCTCCTGATCCCAGGAAGCCTTTTTCGACTTAAATTCCTCACGTAATTCGGCGAGTTCCTTTTGCAGATTTTCAAGACGTTCTACACTAAGACGATCCGTTTCTTTCTTTAAGGCTGCTTCCTCGATTTCTAACTGCATAATCTTTCTCTGCACTTCATCAAGGTCGGCCGGAAGGGAATCTAATTCTGTCTTAATCATCGCACATGCTTCATCCACAAGGTCGATTGCCTTATCTGGGAGGAAACGGTCGGTAATATAACGGTTAGATAAAACAGCGGCACTTACTAAGGCACTGTCTGCAATCTTTACACCGTGATATACTTCGTAGCGGTCTTTTAATCCTCTCAAAATAGAAATCGTATCTTCTACCGTAGGTTCATCGACCATAACCGGCTGAAAACGACGCTCCAATGCGGCATCTTTTTCAATATACTGACGGTATTCATTCAGTGTTGTAGCACCGATACAGTGAAGTTCCCCTCTGGCAAGCATTGGCTTTAACAGGTTTCCGGCATCCATCGCACCGTCGGTCTTACCAGCACCAACAATCGTGTGCAGCTCATCAATGAATAAAAGAATCTGTCCATCGCTGGCTTTGATTTCTTCAAGAACTGCTTTTAAACGTTCCTCAAACTCACCACGATATTTCGCTCCTGCTACTAAAGAACCCATATCAAGGGCAAATAATTTCTTATCCTTTAAAGAATCTGGCACATCACCTTTCACGATACGCTGTGCAAGACCTTCAACAACAGCTGTTTTACCAACACCAGGTTCACCAATCAATACCGGGTTATTCTTTGTCTTTCTGGAAAGAATACGAACGACATTACGAATCTCGCTGTCTCGTCCGATAACCGGGTCAAGCTTCTGCTGTTTAGCTCTCTCTACAAGGTCATAACCATACTTCTCCAATGTCTCATAAGTGGCTTCTGGGTTATCACTGACAACCTTCTGGTTACCTCTTACTGTAGACAATGCCTGAAGAAAACGCTCTCTTGTAATTCCATATGCCTGAAACAATTTCTTAATCTCTGTATTCGGATACTTCATTAAAGAAAGGAAAAGATGCTCTACAGAAACATACTCATCTCCCATTGCCTTAGCTTCATCCTCCGCACTCACAAGTACCTGATTCAAAGACTTACTGATATAAGTCTGTCCACCGGAAACTTTTGGCTTCTTCTCAACTGCCTGCTGTACCTGTGACAGAAATGCTTCTTTATTCACTTCCATCTTTTCAATTAATTTTAAAATCAGGCTATCCTCAATCGTAAGCAGGCTATATAAAAAATGTTCCTGATCGATTTCCGGGCTGCCATACTGATAAGCCAGTTTCTCACAGTTATTTACTGCTTCTAATGACTTTTGCGTAAATTTATTTATATTCATATAAGTTCCTCCTAACCCGAAGATGCTTATTTGTTCTACACTTCGTATAACATATATATATCACTATCTGTTAGCCATGTCAAGAGACGAGTGCTAATTTTTTTGAGATTTTTTGGTGAAGCTTTGATTTTACGGGCTTCACAGGGATTTCTCACTTGCTTTCGCACTCGATTTTCTTGATTTGACCACATTTTTACGACAAGTCTTTGGAAAAATATATTCGTCTGATTTTCTTACCACATTTTACGACACAGTTTTATTGTGGGATAAGAATGTCATTAATGATTAACACACAGATTGCTGGAAATGCGTAATGCAATAGTAAAATATCACAAAAATCGAATGCAAATTTTGTAATGGGTTATGCGCTTAACCTTTGTAAATTCCACATTTATAATGTACCATATAATCATAATATTGCAGAAGAAGGGATGAAAAAGGATATTTTCTTATGATAAAAATGACATCTGATATCAAAGAAATTCCGGTATTTGCATCCATGTGGAATATGGATGGACTGATTCTGATTAGATTTTGTAAAGTTGATTATGAAAATCTTAGAAATCCGATATAATTGATTACCGCAAATTTATATTCTAATACCTTTTCCTGTTTGTTATCACCCAAGTGCCACATCCAGAATCATCATTAAACTAAACCCAACTGCAAAGAAAACCGTACCAATATCCGAGTGCTCTCCCTGCGACATTTCAGGGATTAGTTCTTCAACCACGACATAAAGCATAGCTCCTGCTGCAAAGCTCAGCAAATATGGTAATGCCGGGATTATCAGCTGTGCAGCAATAATTGTCAATACTGCGCCAATCGGTTCGACCACCCCTGAAAGTACACCACCTAAAAATGCCTTTCCCTTACTTTCTCCCTCTGCCCTAAGCGGCATGGATATAATTGCTCCTTCCGGGAAATTCTGAATAGCAATTCCAAGTGATAACGCAAGTGCACTTGTTGCTGTAATCTGTGCATTTCCAGCAAGAAATCCTGCATACATTACACCGACTGCCATACCTTCAGGGATGTTATGTAATGTAACTGCCAACACCATCATTGTAGTACGGCCAAGCCTGCTTTTCGGTCCCTCTGCCTGATCACTTCCAACATGAAGATGCGGAATCAAATGATCAAGTGTGAGTAAAAACAATATACCAATCCAGAACCCAGCAACTGCCGGAACAAATGACAAATCTCCCATCTTCTCCGATTGTTTCATGGCCGGAATTAGAAGACTCCAGATTGAAGCAGCAACCATTACACCTGCTGCAAATCCTGTAAGTGCACGTTGCACTGATTTGCTAAATGTTGTTCTCATAAAAAACACACATGCTGCACCCAGCGTTGTTCCAACAAATGGAATCAATATGCCAAAAAAAGTATTCATTCGCTTTTCACTTTCCTTTCTTTAAAACCGGAATAACTACTATTTTGTAGTCCTTCATACTATTTTTGATATTAGTTGCAACTAACCATTATGTATAAAAGAAACCATGCGAAAGTAAAACTGTAATTCCACACGGTTTTTTTCTGTCTTTTTAGTATATCACTTACGGAATGATATAACAACAGAATTCTTTTTCATTCTGCTATACCTCTGTTATTCTTTTCCCGGTCGCTGACACATCTGCTTACCATCACAGAATTTTCGGATTGTATCCATCAGTTCCGGTACATTTAATGGTTTTGACAGATGTGCATTCATCCCTGCCTCCATCGTCTTTTTTTTATCTTCTGCAAAAGCATTGGCTGTCATAGCTATAATCGGTATGCACGCTTTATCCTTATCTGGCAAATTTCTGATTGTCTGTGTTGCTTTATAACCGTCCATTTGCGGCATCTGGATATCCATGAAGATCATATCATATGTTCCTGCCGGCATTTTCAGTATTCTGTTCACACACTGAATACCATTCTCCACACGTTCTATCCTAAGACCGGCACGCTCAAGTATTGCCTCTGCAATCTCTGCATTTAAATCATTATCCTCCGCTAAAAGGATATTCCTGCCTTCAAGGATTTCATTTCCTGTTCCAGACTCTTCAATATGCTTTTTTACATAATATCTTTCATCCGCTATCCTGTGTTTTAATGTAACTGTAAAGGTACTGCCCTTGCCAAGCTCACTCTCTACATCTATTGTTCCACCAAGCAGGTCAACATAATTCTTGACGATTGACATGCCCAGTCCGGTTCCTGCGATTTTGCTCTTTGTGGTGTTCTTCTCACGCGTGAATGCTTCGAAAATCTTTGTCAGATAATCCTGACTCATACCGATTCCGGTATCGCTGATTCTGATCCTCACTATCATGTATCCAGACTCATCACAAGGTAATTCATCTACATATACCATAACAGAACCACCTGCTGGAGTATATTTTATAGCATTGCTCAGAATATTGACCAATATTTCTTTTACCTTGGTAACATCTGTCAATACATGCTCATGCTCTACATTCATCGTGTAATGAAGCGAAATATTCTTTTTCCTTGCTTTCTCATCAAATACTGCAAACAAAGATTTCCAGACATCTTCAATCCGGCAGTAATTCTCATCAATCTCCATCCTTCCGCTCTCAATCCGGGCCATATCCAATACATTATTTATGATTGACAGAAGAAGATTTCCAGACTGCTGCAGTTTTTCCAGATGTTCCAAAACTTCAGGTATGTCTTTTCCATTTAGTTCATTCTCCATAAGCTGTGCATAACCCAGAATTACATTCATAGGAGTACGGATATCATGTGACATATTGTTAAGAAAACTGGTCTTTGCGAGACTGGCATCCTCTGCTTTTTTCAAAGCGATTTCCAGTTTCTCATTAAGTTTTTGTGTATCATTTGCAGCAAGCTTTGCGGCAGCTTCTGCTTTCCTTGCCTTGCGTAAAAGTACGAGGATAATAACAATGATGCTGAGTGCAGAGAATCCTGTGGCGAGAAAAAAAGCAAGCATATTGTCTTTTACAAAGTCCAAAAATGTTACCTTATCTGCCGTACTGTCATAGATAGCAAGTGCGCTTGTAAGCATGCCAGACGGCATGCCCTTTAAAGTTTTATTCAGTATCGACAAAAGAGTTTCCTCTCCACCTTTTACTGCAAAGCATGCCTCCATTGTTTTTGTAAGTGGAACACTCTTGAAATCTCGATTGTTATCATATACCATCGCCTGACTTGCTCCCATGAGAAAACAGTCTGCTTTTTCATTAGTAATCATTTCAGCAGCCTCCTCAAACGAATCATAATCCACAAGATTCCATTGTGGATAACTAAAGGTAAGCTGCTGTTTTAAAGCTTCTTTTTCCTTTGGCACAGCTACTGTATACACATTACCCTCGTCAAAATTTTTCTCATCAGTTACTGCCATAAGATTGTAGGTCCAGGCTGTGTTTGTAAGTGCATAGCCTTTTTTTTCTGCAATATCAGGATTTCTGCCGGCATAAAAAATCATGTCAATTTCATGATTCTGCAGTGCCTGAAGCATTTCATCATAATCATCATAGTCCTGTATATTAAATTTCAGCGTCTGATTTTCCAGACAGTCTTTGGCATAGGAGACATATTCTGGTAGCATACCGGTAAGTTTTCCAGTTGTTTCGTCCATGGAAAAGATTGCCGGATCATTGTTCAAAAATCCCATCCGGATGTCACCATGTTCTTCCAGCCAGGATTTTTCTCCACCTGTAAGACTCTGATTATAATCAAGAGTAAAATACAAAAGCATCAATCTCATGATTCGCTAATTTCTTTTCGACATCATTATCATTATTCACATTTACATGCTCTGTATGTATACCATTTTTATTTTCCCATTCTGTCAGCATAATTTCTGGCTCTGTATCCATGAGCGCACCTACACGTTTCCCGTCCATAAACTTAAAATCAGACATCCCAATATCCATATTCGATAAATCAGCATAAAGAATATATTTTTCCTCACCCATCGGTTCATCCGAAAAAAGCATCTTTTGTGCACGTTCATCGCTGTAAGAGATATCACCCATAATATCAATCTCACCATTTTCAAGCTTATCAAAACAGTCAGACCAGTCACATTTCACATACTCAAATTTCCATTCGGTATAACCTGCCAGAGCCTGCATGAGTTCGTAGCCATATCCTCGTCTTACACCGTTTTTGTCGACATAATTAAAGGTATCCTCAAATGAGCCGACACGAATGGTCTGTGCCTGTTTTTCATCATTATTCGTTTCAGCGGCCTGGCTGTGTACTGATAACATCATCCACATTCCCAGAACTAGCAATATACATACAAATAGTACGGCTGATTTTTTTCTACTTTTATCCATATTCCTTATTTCCTTTATCCGTGCGGATTTTCTGAAGTTCCAAACACCTGATCAAACACGCTCTAATCCAGCAGGTTGTTGTGTAAAGTACTGATTAACTCTTCTATAACTATCGGTTTGGATAAGAATCCATCCATGCCATATTCCAAGGCTTTCTTCCTGTCCTCATCAAAGGCATTAGCAGTCATGGCAAGGATGGTGATTCCCGACAGTGCCGGATCATCCAGCGCACGAATCTGACGGGTGGCCTCGTATCCATTCATTACCGGCATCTGCACATCCATCAGCACCAGATCATACTTACCTGGAGTCGAATTCTTAACTTTCTCCACTGCCTCTGCGCCATTTTCGGCAGTATCAACCAGAAATCCATATTCTTTCAGAATTTCCACCGCAATTTCACTGTTCAGTTCGTTATCTTCCACAAGTAGTATACATCTGCCTCTGAAATCTGAACCTGCTTCTGGAAGAATTGAATCTTCTACTTCAGCCTGACTCTGGCCGATAGCAGTCATCAAGGTATCTCTGATATCTGACATGAACAGCGGTTTCGCACAGAATGCAGTCACCCCTGCTGCTCTGGCTTCTGCCTCGATATCTGACCAATCATATGCGGTCAGGATAATGATCGGTGTATCATCACCAAGGCTGCGGATCTGACGGGTGACTTCAATACCATTCATATCTGGCAGACGCCAGTCAATGATATAAGCGTGGAACGCATCTCCTAGTTCCATAGACTGCCGTGCACGGAGAACAGCTTCCTTGCCGGAAAGTGTCCATTCCGAACGCATTCCGACCCTTACAAGCATTTTTGTCACACTGTCACAGGTATTAAAGTCATCATCTACAACCAGTGCCTTAAGCCCTTCCAGTTCTGCGATTTTCTCTATACGTTGGCGCTCAGACTGAATCCGTAATGGCAGACAGACAATAAATTCGGTACCTTTGCCCTGTTCTGTCTGAACCTCAATAGTTCCGCCCATCATATCCACAATATTCTTGGTGATTGCCATGCCAAGCCCTGTGCCCTGGGTTCTGCTCACAGTGGAAGTCCTCTCCCTCTCAAAAGGAGAAAAAATTTTCTGCACGAATTCCTGACTCATACCGATTCCGGTATCCTTTACCCGGATCTCATACAGCTTGCTGCCTTTTACTGCCTTCGGATACTGTTTCAGCCGGACAGAAACGGTTCCTCCTGCAGGTGTAAACTTAACCGCATTAGACAAAAGATTCAGCAGCACCTGGTTCAGCCGAGTCTTGTCACAGTAAACATCTTCATTTGTAACATCCATGACATCCATATAAAGTTCCAGCTGCTTCGCATGGATTTGCCCACTGATGATCGTCTTCAGATCATGAAGCACATCCGACAGACTGACCTCTGTCTCTTCCAGATGTATCTTTCCACTCTCAATCCGGCTCATATCCAATATATCATTGATCAATGAGAGCAGATGGTTACTGGAGGAAAGAATCTTACCCAGATAATCCTGGACTCTTTCCTGATTATCAATATTACTTACAGCCAGTGTGGTAAAACCGATAATCGCATTCATTGGTGTCCGGATATCGTGAGACATATTAGAAAGGAAAGTACTCTTTGCCTGGTTTGCTGTCTCCGCCGCATGTACCGCCTCAGAAAGTGCCTGGTTCATTTTCCAGTCAGAGGTACGATCCGACATAACCAGGATATATTTCCTTTTTCCGTTTACCTCACTGCCCATTACAATATTATGGAACCAGCGTTTTTCCCCTGTCTTCAGATGAACATATTCAAAATCCCATTCCCTCTGCTCATGAACCTGGATTTTCTCCATATAATTTTTCTCCGAATCTTCCTGTTCCTCTGGATGTAGTTTTCCCAGAATACAAATATCTTTACGAATCTGTTCTACCGTAATACCCAGCAGCTTTTCCGCATTTGGGCTGACGTAATCTGCCTGATATGTTTTTGCATCCAGCATCAGAAAGACGTCATCTACATTCATTGAAAGCTTTTGAAACAGCTCGTCCCTGTACAGAATCTCCGTATCCTTTTTCCTGAGGTTTATTCTGCCTTTTTGAATAATAAAACTAATAAGTAAAGCGGCAATACAGAGCACGACCGCACCAACAAGAAGTATCGTACTACGCTGCAGACTGTTCATACTGGCATTGACGATATCCGCCTGGACAAGTCCCAAAAACATCCAGTCCTGAATATCTGATTTTTCATAGACCAGATAATAGTTTCTTCCATCCAGATTTAGCAGCATTGCATCGGTACGTCTTGCTTTAAACTTCTCTGAAAGTTCATTAATTTCTTTTTCGGACATATCAGAATGCTCTCTCAGAACACCGAAGAAATTATACACGTTCCCCCATGCCTCAGAAGAATGATCAACCACAACACGGCCATCAGGATGAACAACAAAACTCTGGGCATTTCCAGCAAAAGCAGAAATATCCAGTACATCTACGATATCAGAGTTTTCATAAGCAATGGCAATGGCATCATATTCAAATCCCTGATAAATTCCATGAGCCTTAGCTGTGGCAAAAACAAGCAGCTGGGATTTTCCGGGAACCGCTGCATTCGCTATCACATCATTTCCCTGCCGGATCTCATCTTCAATATTTTCCTGTAATCCAAGGTATCCGGTTTCCCCTGTTGCCATCTTATAGTTCCCGTCAGCTGACAGAAAAAAGAAGTCTAAAAAACCGGCATCTTCCTGCGCTTTCTTTATATAATCCCGAATTTCACCTTCGCTGGAAATATCCTGCAGATTCTCACCCCACATATGAAGATAGTTCAGATTCTTATCTGTCAGTTCCCTCAGCATATTATCAGACTGATGAAAAACTTCCGTCAGATGAGAAACACTTTCCTCATAAATAGTTTTCGATACAAATCCAAAATATCGGAAAACTATCAACACAATTCCAAGAGAAACTGCAATAAAGACAGCTATCCTTAACCGTTTTATCATGACATTCTTCTCTCTTTTTGTATTATGATTCTTAATGCCCATCCTTCTCACCTCAAAGTCATGTAGTCTTCAGGCTCTGCAAGAACGGCATCACCATCTGAAATATATCCTGTCCATGTATCATCCACAGAGGTATTCCCTCCATCAAACACAATATTATCATCTGCCGGATAAGCCTCCATGTGTTTTGGTATCGCAAGACAGGTTACCGTGAAAGTATCATTATCCTGAATTTGTTTTCCGTCCTTTGTAACTTTGCTCAATGTATAATCATCATCTGTTTCTTTGACTTCTACAGAAATACCACTGAGCACAGGCAGAGAGCCTCGGTTAAACGGAGTAAATCCACCCTCATAGCCTTCTACAAAGTTTTTAACTGCCTCTTTCAGTTCGGCTCCGCTCATTTTGCTGCTGTAAGCTGAAAGTTCGTTCGGCATGATCATATCGCCCGCCATTTTTTCAGTATAGCCGGCTTTCAGCACGTTTCCCGTAAAGCTGTTTCCGGTTGCGATCAGCACATCTGACCCATAAATACCGCGCAGCGTGTTTGCCATAACAGAATATGCAGCATTTCCTCCACTACTATGGAAACGGTTTGAATAAGACTTCTGTGAATCCAAGACTACTTTTTCAGAAGTGGATTTCTCCTCAAGAAGCTGAGAATCAAATGACTGATAAGCCTGCCCTGCATCGTATTCTCCTGATATCATCTTCGAAACCACATCCTTAGAAACAGAGAAAAAGTCATTTGACGCTATGCGGATATACATATGGTTTTCTTCGATCACAGGTTTCACATCCTTCAGATATTCCGTAAGCTGGAGATCTACATCCTGACTGTAGCTTAACAGATCCTGTCCATCATAAACGATTCTATTCTGCGCATCCGCTGAAAGCATTGTGTCCAGTACCTTCATTGCTTTCTTTCGACGTGTCTCATCCTTTGTCAGATTGCTATTTAAAGCCACCTGGAAATATGGCGTAGTCATAATCCATTTTTCACCGTTTTCCTGAAAGAATGGAAGAAAGGTTGTGTTAATGCCCTGATCCTGAAACATTTTTACACCAGCAGAGGTGCCAAAGTACATGGCAAGCTTGCCACTTTGATACATCTCAACGATATCATCATAATTCATATCCAGATCATCCTGGCTCAGCCCGGTATCCTGAATGAACTGTTCCATACGTTCAAAAGCCTTTGGCCAGACTGTACTGTCCAGGCCTTCTCTCTTTGTATTATCCGGATCACTGTAGGTAGTACGCCACTTTCGTCCGTCCACGGAAGACAGTTCTGATGCTGACAGACCCTGCAGTGTTTCCATACAGGTATAATCATAATAATAGTCTGCTGTAAATCCACGAATCCCCACTTTGTCAAATGCCTGGCAGGCAGAGACAAAACTTTCATAATCTGTTGGAAGAGGGATATCATACTTTTCAAAAAGGTCTTTGTTCACTACAAAACCATGTGCATCCGCACACACCGGAAGCCAGTTTACGCTTCCATCCTCATTCATAAAATTGCTGAGGTAGGTATCATAGACAGCACCAGCAACATTGGTTGTAGAAAGATCCATCAGATTGTCTTTCAGGGGACTCGCGTCATGCAGTGAGAAACGACAGCAGGTTATAATATCCGGCAATCCACCATTTTCATTCAGAAATTTGTAGAAATCCAGATCATTATTCCCTACGATAAATTCAACATTGATATCCGGGAGCTGTTCCTGAATATATGGTGCATATTTTTCATAGAGGTTTGTGCTCCATAAATACACAGTAATTGTTTCTGCATCTTCTTTTTCCGCACTTTTGCTGCCACATCCTGACAGAAGTGATATACTCATCACCATCATTAAAAGTACAGCTAAAACTCTGTTCCATTTTTTCTTTCTCATTACGAATCCCCCTTCTGAGACTATTTTTCAAACATGCTCTAATGCACCAATTTATGAATTATCTTTACCAATAGTTTTACATCAAAAGGTTTTGCGATATGTTCATTCATTCCTGCTTCTTTTGCTCTTAGCCTGTCCTCCGTGAATGCATTTGCTGTCATCGCAATAATCGGAATCACCTTTGCATCCTCCCTGTCCAGAGACCTAATCATCTTTGTGGCTTCATATCCATTCATGACTGGCATCATAATATCCATAAGAATAGCATCAAATTCACCAGATTCACTTTTTCTGAATAGCTCAACAGTTTCCTCGCCATTCCATGCTTTGGACACCTCAGCACCTTCATTCTGAAGCACAAATTCAGCGATTTCCATATTCAGCTCATTATCTTCCGCCAGAAGAATATGCAGCCCCTTTATAGATTTTTCGGATACATCCGCCTGTTCTTCACGTATATCCACATCCAGATCTATTTTAAATGGAACCCGGATCACAAATGTCGTCCCTATGCCTTCTGCGCTTTCAAAGGTAATCGTTCCACCCATTTTCTCAATCAGTTTCTTTGAAATCGGCATTCCCAGACCTGTTCCGGAAAATTTTGTGCGGCTTCCTGCATGTTCCTGTGCAAATGGTTCAAAAATATGTTTTTGGAACTCTTCTGCCATTCCGATTCCGGTATCCCGACAGACAAATTCCATCGTCGTCATTTCCGGCTGTTCAGATGGAATTTCAATGCAGCTGATATAGATATGTCCGTTTTCTCTGTTATATTTCATCGCATTGGACAGAATATTCATCATCACACGTTTCACATATCTTGGACTTCCAATAAGATCACGGTGTGTGATTTCTTTTTTCTCCCACACAATCTGGAGATTCTGTTCTGCAGCCACCTGCTCGATTACAACAAATACTTCCCTGTAAATACTGCTCAGATTAAATGGAATCTCTTCCAGAACGATTTCACCTGACTCAAGCTTACTCATATCCAGAACATCATTTACCAGTTCCAGCAGCAGATTGGATGCCTCTTTCACCTTTGTCCTGTATTCCTTCTGCTTCTCCATATCATCTGCATAATGATCTGCCATATTTACCATGCCGCAGATTCCATTGATCGGAGTCCGGATATCATGGCTCATTCGCTGTAGAAACTCTGTTTTTGCCTCATTGGCTGCTTCTGCCTTTTTTGCAGCAATCAGAAGTTCTGTTTTATATTTTTCATCTTTTTCCTGTTCCTGTTTCTGATGTGACTGATTGGTTCTGTATGTCCAAAACCAGAATATACTAAACATCAGGAAATAAAGAAAAATAACGCTTATCACATTTAATGGAAGGTTATGGAACACTTCTGTATCCGAAAGATACGCATAGATATAATAATCACGCTGCTTCAGCATGATTCCGTAGCATCCGGTTCCTTCATTCTTCAAATGATAAATGTGCTGACTGTCTGTATTCCTCTTCATTGCCTTAACAACTTCGTTGTCAGCCGTATTCTGCCCCAACAAACTCTCATCATTGCTGGCAACAATGATTCCCTCGTCTGCAACAATAATCGTTCCATCCTTCTGGGTGCTATAGCCGTTTAAAAGACTCTGTATCGTCAGAGTATAGTTCCTGGCAAATTTCGGAGGTGTATAATAATAAACAGCAACGATACCCTGTGCATCTTTTCTGGCACAGGCTGCAATGTCAATATGTGATCCGTCTTTCCTGTTAATCCGTTCTGAATACGATCTTTCTTCATATCCGACAAAATCCATGATAATTTCTTTTTGCAGATACTCTGTAATCTCATTTGCCAGAGATTCATCCGTACTGTATTCACAATCTATCTTTCCTTCTGTATCCAGTACAATGATGCCATTCACCCAGAGAGTCTGCAGATTTTCTTTCAGGAAATCCCGGCTTAGCTGCCTGCCGTTTTCTGTTTCCATGTTAATATTTGTACTCATCTGTCTGGCACTTTCAATGGCACGGAGAAGACTTTTGGATTCCGATGATTCATTGTAATGAGTGTAGGTTGAGCACTGCACTTTGACATAGTTTACAATCTCCACCATTCTTTTCTCTGCCTCCGCTTTTTCTACATGAAAGAAATAAAACAGAGAGACTACAGCCACACAGATTCCAATCAGGCCACCGAGCAGCTGGATTCGTTTTTCTTTTTTCTTTCTCTTAATATCCAAGATCATCCACCTCCAGATACTTTTCCGGATCATCCAGATATTTTTCAACAATTTTCAGGGATGTGCCATCCTGACGCATTTCTTCCAGTGTCTGTTCCATCTGCTCACAGATTCCTCTGTCATCATTTTTTGCAAAAGCAACACCTATTCCGGTGAGCATCAGAGGTTCTTCCAGAATACGGAAGCTTGCATCATAATCTTTCATATACTGGACAACAGATTCTTCATGTGCGGCAACTGCATCTACATATCCTTTTCCCAGAAACGTATAGATCAGTTCTCTGTGGCCAAGGCTGATCAGATTCCCCAGTTTTGGGATTCTCTCATCCGTCCGCTTCAGAAAGATACCTTCCGGTTTGGTTGTGGACTGGACGGCAAGATTCTTTCCTTCCAGATCACTCAGTTTATAGATGTCACTGCTCTTATTTACGGCAACTACCTGACGGCTTGCTATGTATGGTCCTGCCCAGCGGTAATCATCAAGACGTCCTTCCATGGAAAAGCAGCCCATTATACAGTCAATCTCTCCTCTCTCCACAAGTTCTTTTTTCTTCTCCCAGTTAATCTGGACAACATCCACCTGATATCCCATTCTTTTGAAGGCTTCTGTAGCAAGTTCTACATCTATGCCCGTCGGTACGCCATCCTCATTCAGATAATTGTAGGGTGGATAACTGTCACTGCCGAGGGTAATAACAGGCTTTTCTGTTTCTTCTTTCGTGTTATCTGTGTTTTTACACCCTGCCAGGGTAACTGCCAAAATTCCCACAAGCAGAATGCCTGCAATCACTCTTTTCCCTTTCATATTCTTTCTATTCCTAACTATCCTTTTCGATTTTTTTATGTCTGGTTACTTTCCATTTGTCACTGTTCAATGACCTGCGGTTCGGTACCCCCCCCGCCGGATTTTATGCTTCTGATCGTCTTTTCCAGCACCTTCATCTCAACCGGTTTTGAAACATGTGCATTCATATATCCAAAACATCATTAATAATACCTAACAGATGCTGTGATGACGTATCAATTTTATCCGCATACTCTATTACCTTGCCTTTATCACCGGCATCATATCTGATTAATGACGTAATACTAATCAGAACTGCATTAGAATAACTGCATCCTTTTTCTTCCAGTTCCGCCTTTGTTTTCTCAAAAGAAGAATTGTGAAGATACTTCATATTCCAGTTCTACTAGACTTACCAATACATAAGGGTAATTATTTCCTGTACCGACTGCATCATAGCCCTCTTTATACAGGTCTCTTATCTGTTTCCCCACATCCTATAAGTCCTGTTACTGCTACACATGCCAAAATGAGACATACACTTTGTAGTTTTTTAATTTTCATATTTTTTCTCTCTTCTTTATAAAATTATTATAGTTACGTCTATGAAATAATATCATAAAAAACACTGCCAAACAGACAGTGCATCTCATTTCATGCAGCTGGCTGCCATTTTAAAGACCCTGTAGCTTTGCGTCCCAGACTTTCATCTGGTTTGCCGATTATCCTATTAAAACTTTTAAACTTATACAAAAATATTAATATTATTATTATACTCCCATATTCCACTATACACAAGAAAAACATTACCGCTTTAACGCCTAGAGTGTGTTTGAAAAATCATTCAAAGTAAAAAAAAAATGGAAGTCACAATATTATTTGTTAGTACTATCCATTTCTCATTATTTTTATTTTCCTTATCATTCATCATATTATAACAATAAAAAGGGAGAATCTTGACTTTTCCTATCATTCATCATATTATTTAATACAGTTCAAAAAAATACCATTTAGGAAGGAGAAGAATGAATCATATGCCCCAGCCACATTCGTAGCTTTTTTCACGACACTTTAAATGCTTACAATAAAATGTGCGAACCTATTCTTATAAAAGGAGACTATATATTTATGCAAGACAACAAAAACTTTTTAGCTGCCGAACCCATCGGAAAGCTTCTTCTTAAGCTGTCGATTCCAACCGTAATCGCGCAGCTCATCAATATGCTCTACAACATTGTAGACCGAATCTATATCGGGCATATCCCCAGTGATGGCAGTCTGGCTCTTACTGGTGTGGGAGTCTGTATGCCAATCATTATGATCGTTACTGCTTTTGCCGCATTAGTCAGCTCCGGTGGTGCTCCAAGAGCTTCTATTTATATGGGAAAGCAGGATAATGAATCGGCAGAAAATATACTTGGAAACTGTTTTCTTCTCCAGATTGTTATTTCTCTTATTTTAACTGCTATTTTACTGATTTGGAGTAAAGATTTATTGCTCGCATTCGGTGCCAGTGAAAATACGATCAGCTATGCCACAGACTATATGCATATCTATGCGTTTGGCACCTTGTTTGTGCAGTTAACACTTGGTATGAATGCTTTTATTACTGCACAGGGATTCACTACTATTTCTATGGTTTCTGTTCTTATTGGTGCCATTTGTAATATTACTTTAGACCCTGTATTTATTTTTGCTTTTCATATGGGTGTAAAAGGGGCGGCTCTGGCAACGGTGATTTCACAGGCAATTTCTACGATTTGGGTTGTCTCTTTCCTTTGCGGTAAAAAAACACATCTTCATCTTAGAAAGAAATATATGCGTCTGGAACCAAAAGTTTTTGTTCCATGTGTCACTCTTGGACTGGCTGCTTTTATTATGCAGGCAAGTGAAAGTATTGTAACGGTTTGCTTTAATTCCTCTCTTCTTCGTTATGACGGAGATATTGCTGTCGGAGCCATGACGATTTTGACCAGTGTAATGCAATTTGCTATGCTGCCGCTTCAGGGAATCGCCCAGGGAGCGCAACCGATTTCCAGCTATAATTACGGAGCAAAAAATACGAATCGTGTAAAGAAAACTTTCCGTTTGCTCCTGATGACCTGTCTGAGCTATTCTGCATTACTTTGGGCTGCTGTACAGCTTATTCCAAGAGTATTCGTAAGTATTTTTACCGCAGATGCGAGTCTTATCAACTTTACTGCTCCAATGCTTAGAATCTATCTGGGAGGTCTCTTCCTGTTCGGTATTCAGATTGCCTGCCAGATGACATTTACTTCACTTGGAAAAGCAGTAAACTCTATTGTTGTTGCTGTCGTTCGTAAATTTGTATTGCTGCTTCCGCTTATTTATATTATGCCTCATGTGGTATCCAATCCAACTACAGGAGTGTATATGGCGGAACCGATTGCGGATATTATTGCGGTACTTTTTACATCAGTTTTATTTTCATTTCAGTTTAAAAAGGCTCTGGCAGAGATTCAGAATGAAAATAATTGATTTCAAGAATGCCCCGGCATTCTTGCTGCGTTATACTGTTATTGAAGCCGCAACCTCCTCCATTGCTTCTTCCATAAAGTTCTGTTTCTGTACTTCATCAATATCCGGAAGTTCCTCAATAGAGGATACGCCAAAGCAGCGTAAAAATTCTTCTGTCGTTCCGAATACAATTGGATGTCCTATTGTATCGAGTCTGCCAAGTTCTTTTATCAGGCGGTATTCGAGGAGTTTATTTACCGCGAAGTCACTTTTTACCCCTCGAATCGCCTCGATTTCCTGTTTAGTTACAGGCTGTTTATAGGCAACGATAGAAAGTGTCTCTAACATAACGTCTGTTAAAGAACGCTTCTTCGGCTGACTTACTAACTTTTTGACATACTCATAAGTCTCAATCTTCGTACATATCTGGTACGCCCCATCTAACTCAATCAGGCAGATTCCTCTATCCTTTCCGGCATAATCGCCTTTCATTTCCTCTAATAGTTCTTTTAATGTATCTTCTTCTATGTCAAGAACTTCTGATAATCGAGAAATTGCAACTGACTCTCCCATCGTAAAAAGAATCGCCTCAATAATTCCCTTTATTCTCTCTTTATCTTTCATAATACCTCTTTTCCAATTCTTCAGTACCCCCTATTCACAGGAATCTAAGTATATCTCCGCAAAGTTATGTTCCTGACTTACTTTTATCTCTCCTACCTTCATCAGTTCAAGTACTGCAAGGAAAGTTACGATTACCATTTCCTTGACGGGCTGAATATCAAGAAGGGTTCGGAAATTTATTTTTTTCAGTCCGCGAATCTGACGGCGTATGTCATCCATACGGTCTTCTACTTTATATTTTTCTTTCTGAATCTTTCCGAAATGGCTCCGCACCGGATCTTCTCTGTCCTTTTTCCGGCGCATGACCATGCGGAATATCTGGTTTAACTTTTCTAAAGTGATGTCCCCAACAATTTCTTCCGGGCGGATTGGCTCCTCGTAGTACTTGATTTCTTCTGGTACAGTTTCCGGTTTAAAGAATACTTTCTGGGCATCTACACTTAAGTCTTTTAATTCTTCTGCCGCATATTTGTACATTTTGTATTCGGTAAGACGGCGGACTAATTCTTCTCTTGGATCTTCTTCCTCCTCTTTTTCCGGCTGTGGAAGCAGCATTTTTGACTTTATCTTTAATAAGGTCGCTGCCATAACGAGGAATTCACTCATTGATTCCATCGAATAGGTTTTTTCCATCTCACGGATGTATTCCATGTACTGGTTTGTGATTTCCACGATTGGAATGTCGTATATACTTACTTTATTTTTCTCTATTAAATGTAGAAGAAGGTCCAGAGGACCTTCAAATACATCCAGTTTAATATCAATTTTCATGCTCTGCTCTAAGTCTCTTTCGGTCAATATCTATTGATGCCTCATCTAACATAGGAAGAGGTATCTCCTTTGGCTCTGGAAGAAATTCCACTTTATAAATGATAGCGGCAAGTGCCGGAATCGTAATCTTAAACTTTCTCTTCCACCACTTATAGCCCGTTGTTTTTGCCACGATGTCTTCCTTTGGTCCCTCAAAATATCCACCATACTCTTTTCGCTCACCAGATAATACTTCATGAAGAACTGCATAATGATCATAACCAAATTCAAAGTCATTATACTGTGCATCACTCATGTTCAGTACAACGATGAAATGATTCTCTCCGCACATTCTCTCGTAAATGTACACTCTTTCCTCAACCGCTTCCACCTCAATCCATCGGAAGTTCGCAGAATTATAATCTCCATTGAAAAATGCTGGTTCACTGATATAAAGATGATTTAAATCCTTCATAAAACGGTGGAAATCCTGATGCTTTGGATAGTCTAAGAGCATCCAGTCACATTCTTTTTCCTCATCCCACTCTCTGAACTGACCAATCTCATTACCCATGAAATTAAGCTTCTTTCCAGGATGAGTGTACATGTAAGTGTAAAGAGTCTTTGCCTGCTGGAACTTTAAGTCATACTCGCCCCACATTTTCTGCAAAATGGTTGCCTTTCCGTGTACCACCTCATCATGAGAAAATGGTAACAGATAATGTTCATTATAAAAATACATCATAGAAAATGACAGCTTATGATAATGGAACTTTCTGTCATATGGATGAATTCTAAAATAATCTAACGTATCATTCATCCACCCCATATCCCACTTATAGTCAAATCCCAGGCCGTCATACTCTACCGGTGCAGTTACTTTCGGGAAGTTCGTAGAATCTTCCGCAATAAGCATAACAGAAGGATGTAACTTTTGCAAACCAGAATTCATGCATTTGATAAAATCAAGCGCGCCTTCATTAATTCCCTTTGAAGAATCTCCCTGCCAGTAAATAGCATTACTAATCGCATCCATACGGATGCCGTCAAAGTGGAACTTCTCCATCCAGAAATTCGCGGAGGACTGTAAAAAGCTTCGCACTTCACCACGGTAATAGTTAAAATTACAGGTTCCCCACTCACTATAACCCTTATCATCGTCCGCATATTCATAAAGAGCCGTTCCATCAAACTTATTCAGCGCATAAGTATCCGCAATAAAATGTACCGGAACAAAGTCCATGATAACACCAATTCCTTCTTTATGGAAAAGGTCTACCATCTCCATTAATTCCTTTGCTGTTCCATAACGGGAAGTCGGACAGAAATATCCGCTTGCCTGATATCCCCAGGAACAGTCTGCCGGATGCTCAGTTAGCGGCAGGAACTCTACATGTGTATATCCCATTTCTTTAACATATGGAATAAGCTGCTTTCCTAACTCCTGATAATGATACCAGCCATTCTCCTCGTCTGCCTCATTCTTTCGCCAGGAACCGGCATGCACCTCGTAAATATTTACCGGAAGATCATAATTCTTACTTCTCTTCTTCATCCACGCTTCATCTGAAAAATGATAGTCTTCCAAATCTACGATAACTGATGCTGTATCTGGTCGTACCTGTGAACCAAAACTGTACGGGTCAAAACGATCCATAACAATTCCATCCGGCTGATAAATACGGTACTTGTACATCATTCCCGGCTTCGCATCCTTTTGTACACATTCAAACACACCGCTCTGTGCATCCTGAATCATCTCATCTTCTGTACCATCCCAGTCATTAAACTCTCCGATCACCTCAATCTTTTCCGCATTCGGTGCATAAACTCGAAATAACACACCGTTCTTTGTCAAGTGTGCTCCAAAATATTCATACGCATCAAACGCTTTTCCAATATAAAATTCATGTAAATTCATAATCGTATCCCCTCATCATTTTATTTTGCCCAGATATTTACTTCTATTTTAAGCAATTTTCTTAAGATTAGCAACAAGGAAATGCATATTTTTAGGCACTGGCCATAAAATGTACTAATTCTTATTTGGAGTATCATATGCAAAAATATTTTTCCAGAAAAATTACACGAAAATTCTTTTATTCCTTTGCATTTTTTCTGATAACAAGTTTTCTGACGGGGACTATTCTTTTTCCTGTGAAAATAGTTTCTTTGGCTTCTTCTGGTAATTCTATGGAAAACTCTTTAAATCCACTTTCTGACAATTCAGGAATCAACGAGCTTTCTAATCGTTTAAAAAATATTACTACTTCTAATAATATTTCTGTTCAAGCTGCCACTGATAGTACTTCTAATGTTTCTTACCAGACTAACTCTGAAAGTTCCAGTGCATCTTCTGCAAACACTGGATTTCAATCCGCTGCACCTAATGCCATTTTAATGGAAGCCACTACTGGTACAATTCTTTATGAAAAAGATGCAGACAAAGAAAAACCGCCTGCAAGCGTCACAAAAGTTATGACTCTCTTACTTATCTTTGAAGCTCTTTCAAAAAAGCAGATTACCTTAAATGATACGGTTACCGTCAGCGAACACGCTGCATCTATTGCTCACTTATGATGGAACTTATAATGTAACTTATTTACTCTTAATAAGCTTGCCTTTCTTTAGAAGATTCAGCAGCCTTGTATTCTGCATTGCACTGCCGGTATAATTTTTAACCCCGTTTAAGGTTGCAATCCTTTTGCGGTTGCTCTTCGAAGGATTGATGCTTAAGGATTTCAATGCATCAACAATCGAACTAGATTTTCCCTTATATCGTGGATAGTATACAATCTTTTTCTTAACAGGTTTCTTTGTATTTTCTTCAACTTTTTTCTTCACTGGCTCTTTATAAAGTACATTTAAGTCAAAGTTTCCGCTGTTACCGTTTGAAATCGTCTTCGGGAAACGTCCTTTAGATGTATACTGCCATGCGACATTTGCCGCTGCTGGCTTTTTCTCCTGATTTGGATTTGTTGCAATCTGCATTCGTTTATTTGAGTTATAATAGCGAGCAATCCACCAGTTGTTGCACTTTACAAGTTTTCTATCAATATGTTCCTCATAATAGCTTTTTCCCGTATAAGCGCCAAACACGTACCCTCTTGATTCGACAACTTCCTGTGCAGCGTTAATGATTTCGGCGATTTTCGCCTTGCTCAAGGCTGCCTGTACCTTATCCTCGATATCAAACCACACGCCATACTCAAAGTGTGTTTTATCAATTTTATCAAGAATATCACAGACAAGCTCCATGTCACTTTTAGCCTTTGTCGCTGTAGTTGCGTAAGAGTAATTATATACTCCCCAGTCGATTTCATTTTCGTTGCAGGCTGTGTAATTCTCATTAAACTTTTTGTCTCTGTTCAGGTCTTTTCTGATAATTTTCAGGATAGCTCCCTCGCATCCGTATCCTTTTGCCTTTTTCCAATCCACAGCCCCGTTGTAGGATGATACGTCAACCAATTTTCTCATGTCTTATTCCTCCTCTTCATCTTTAATACTTAATCCTAAAACTTTTCTAATCTGGTTTGGCAGTAAGTCTGGATTGATCTTTCCAATGTTTTCAATAATACTGCCTAATTCCATCAAAATTATGTACACGCATACTCCTGCTGCAATTGGGACCCGGAAGCCGAGGTCTACGAATTTTTGAGCATAATCAATAAGATATGCTAAAGCAACAAGCATGATTGAGCCGAATTTGTGATACAGCCCCTTTCTCATTATTGATGATTTCCAAATATGATTAGCAACAGCGGCAATATTTCCGCTGATCGAATCAAACACAATAAATAAACAAGTTAATAAAGGTAACATAATAGCATCCATCTCCATTCCTCCTACTTTACAATTACTATTCCTCTGTACTTTTCATTTGTACATTTCTTCTTATTTTCTTTTTCGGCTGTTGTTACATTCTTCCTTCCATCAGAAAACCGCCACACCCTACCTGTCTTGTTGTCCCGCAATAAAACAACCGTATGAATCGGGTTGCCCTCTTCAAACAAAATCATATGTCCTTTTTTTAGATGTGCTTCGATTCTGTCATTGCTCATGCTTTTATGATAGACTGCTGGCTTTCCTGAGCAAATCATATTGATTCCCCTCGCAATTTCCGTCAGCGGATACTTTGCACCACATTTCAGTTTTC
>OFMI01000198.1_pt1 | contig 57057 bp, 56 predicted proteins | sample 1541741 | NCBI WGS metagenome assembly OFMI01 (sample SAMN04209219, study PRJEB22552) | human gut metagenome | biome: gut; material: feces | host: Homo sapiens | place: USA: Oklahoma | reverse complement strand
TTGGAACGGTGTTCTTTGCGGTAGGCTTCAGCGTGATGATGGTGCTGGATGTGGCATTGGGATAAGGAAGTAAATGATGATTTTACAGGTGATTTTGGAGGGCATAGGACTTGGCGTTCTGCTCATTCTGGTTTGCGCCATCGGTATCCGCAAGGGCGCAGTTGGCATGGTGCATCTTTACAGCCCCGAAGTTCAAGGTAGGTGCGTAGAGCTGGGGCTTACAACACACAAAAAAATCAAGCGAAATGCTTTGATTTTCAAAGCGGTATGCGTTCCCGGTTACATTGCCTATGTGCTGGCCTGCGTCTATGCGGTGAACGGTGCGCAGGATTTTCTTGCGGGCTTTTGGCAGCTGCTGGTCATACTGTCGGTGATGAATCTCATAGACCGATTTTGGGTTGACGGCTATTGGGTAGGACATACGAACGCATGGGAAATTCCGGGAACGGAAGACCTGAAACCCTACATCGCCGCAAAAGACAAACAGAAAAAGTGGCTGTTCGGCACAGTTGGTATGGCGGTCATTTCGGCAGCACTGGCGGCGATTATGATGCTTTTTACGGAAATATGAGGTGATAGAAATGCTGTTTCAAACATATGGCGACAGGAGGAATCCTGCCGTGCTGTTCTTTCATGCAATGGGTGTGACAGGAGCGAGCAGCGAACCGATTGCGAGGTATTTGCAGGATCGATATTTCTGCATCTTGCCCACCTCCACCGTTTACTGCGAGGGGCAGAAATATGTCAGCAAGCTGGACGAAATACGGCAGGTGGAGGACTTTCTGCATCGACAGGGCGTGAAGCGGCTGGCGATGGTGGTCGCTTCTTCCATCGGTGCAGACCTTGCCATGGCGTTTCTGACGCAGACGAAGCTGCCCGTGGAGCACGCTTTCTTTGACGGCGGGCAGTTCGCCCAAATCGGAAAGGGCACGCGTCGTATCATGACGCCGTTTCTGTATTTTGCCATCAAGAGCCTATATTGGTCGAAGGGCGGTACGCTGAAAAAGATACTGTGGTGTGACGACGATTCCATAAAGTCGTATTTTATAGACGCAGGGAAAAATCTGACCTATACAAATTTGCGGCGGCAGCTGGCGGACAGTCTGGAGGATAAACCCTTTCCGCCGCTTTCAAAAGAATTGCAAAAACATACCTATTTCGAGTTTGGCAGTATAGAAGATCATTTCAAATACCGTCAAGCAGTGATGGAAGCCTACCCCTGCGGCCATTATCCCGTGTTTGAGGGATACGATCACATGCAATATCAGATTCGCGATCCAAAGGGGTTCGCTGAAATGCTGGCACACATCGCCGAGCGTGACTGTATGCCGGAGCTGCCATTTATCAGAAAGTGAGTGATACCCATGAAATACAAAATCGAGAAAAACACCGTACAGGAGACGCTGATCATTCCGCTGTATGCGCGGAAGGTCTGCTCAGAACTATACCCGAATCTCTACCGGGACGAAACAGCGGTTCGCCTGATTGACGAGATCGACTACGATTTTTCTGAGTCGGAGAAAAAATCCCGCAGCCTGATGCAGCGTTTCGGTTCACTGGAGGTGGCCATGCGGCAGAATGACCTTGCTTTTGAGGTGCGGGAGTATCTGAAATCTCACCCCAATGCGGCGGTGGTCAATCTGGGCTGCGGGCTGGACGGCACCGGAAGAAGCTGCGACAACGGCAGCTGTAACATTTACAATCTGGACTTTCCCGATGTCATAGCCGTGCGTAACGAGCTTTTGCCCGCCGGGGAGCGTGAGGAAAATATCCCCCGCGACCTGAACGACACGGCATGGTTTTCTCAAATTGATGCCTCCGGCGGCGCGGTGTTCTTTGCCTCCGGGGTGTTCTATTACTTTCTGACGGAGCAGGTCAAGGCGCTGGTGCAGGGTATGGCAGACGCCTTCCCCGGCGGCGTGTTGGTGTTTGACGCGGCCAATCGGACGGCGGTGAAGATGATTGCAAAAACATGGCTCAAGAGTGCGAAGATTCAAGATGTGGGCGCATATTTTGCGGTTTCCGACGCTCCCAAGGAGATTGGTGCGTGGGACAGCCGTTTGCAGGTCTCCAGCCGGGGCTATATGCTGGGCTACAACGACTTGAAGGACCCTTCCATCGGCGGCTTTTTCCGGCTTCTTGCAAAAGTCGGTGACGGAATGATGAAGATGCAGATTGTAAAGATCAGATTTGGTGGCAGGTAATGAAATACACCGGGATGCCTTGGGACATATGGACGTTGATTACACCGTTGTTTCGAGAGCAGTGTCGGGAAGAAGAAACAGTAAGATCATTCCGATGCCGCCACTCCGGCTATCGGTTTGACATATCTTTTTTGTCTCCACATTATGTCAAAGCCACATGAAAAAGATATTTTTGACGTTTTGCTGGTGGGAATCGAACTCTTGTATAGAATCGGCTTACAAAGAAATCATGAGCTAAGTTTCATATTGTTCACTTACTTGTCAAACTCGCTAAACGCTTTAATCTGCACCTGTCCTTGTCCCGTCGGCACATGAATTGGAGGCGGAACAATATCTGAGGTAAAATGCTGGGGCACTTTGGGGCAAATACGGTTTACATCACAGCTTTCACATTTACCACGACATGGGCGCATTGGAAAATCGCCATCAAGTATGCGATCAACTGCCCAACCAATATTACTAATTGCCGCTGAAACAGCATCATTCTCAACTGGGATGTTTACACGTGCATCTGTACCATATTCTTTAAGCAAATGTACCGAGCCAGTTCGCGTGTTTTCACCTAAAACTTGATCAGCAGCATATGCGTATAACTGTACCTGCAACGATAAATCTATCCAGTCGTTTGGCGAGTTATCATCTGGTGCATCCAGTGACTTGAAATCAATAACATGAGAGTCCATGATATTTCCATGTTCATCACGCTTAAGCAATAGATCAATTGCTCCTGACACCATGGCCTGTCCAATAGTAATTTCAAATCGAGCTTCGTCTTCGCGCAATCTCTCAAAATCGGGTGCAAAAGAAGAAACGTAATTTTGTGCTATTTCAGAAGCGCTATCGTATGCACGTTCATATGGACCGGGTCGATGAATGGGATCATTACTTGGGAAAATGTGCTTAAGATGAAAAGTTGCTTCAACCAAATCTATAACTTCTTGCCGCGTAGGAGCTACTGTCGGGTATTGCTGATGTAAACGCTCAATAATCGTATGTGTAGTAAGTCCAAAACCGAAAAGCTCTGGAACTGCTGGATTAAAACCAAATAGTTTCTTCAACTTGTAGCCCATGGGACAAACAAGATATTCTTTTATATCCGAATAGCTTGTAGGCAAAATCGTTTCATCGACTCTGCGTTTTTGCGCAGTATACTCAATGCCATCGGGCAGCGCAAAATCAGACGATACACCCAAGTTATCAATGCGCCGTTTAAAGTCTGAAGGATGCTTTGGCCTTTGTGCATCAGGTTGTTGAGCTGCTCCAGTAATGTATAGGAATCGCTCTGCACGAGTCATTGCCGTATAGAATAATCTGGCCTCATCTTGCCGAGTCGTACAATAGGCTCCACGATTGATAGGTGCAGCCATTAGATTTGCTGGCAACCATCCTGAATAGGTGCTTCTGTCCGACGGAAAACGTCGATTAACAACATCAACAATAAAAACGACCGGATACTCCAATCCTTTCATTTTATGGATTGTAGAAATTGTAACTGCATCGGGTCTTGCAACTATATCTAAAGTGCTAACATCGTATCCAGTCTCGGCAACATTTGAAAGGAAATTCAAAATCTCACTATACCTGATTGGCGAATCAATACTGACATACACTTTTTCAACATCCAGAATAATTTTACTAAAAACACCTAAATCTCTTAAAACAACATCATCAAAGTTTGAATTCTCTACTCCAAAAGCATGGAGAATCTGGTGCAATAGTTCTTGAGGGTAAACCTTTCTTCTGGCACCGCCAGCAGGCGTGTGGATCAATAGATTCCAATTTGATATCACCTGCGATAGTTCATTAAAATCTGCTTGTGGAAAGCAAGTTACTATTTCACGGTCAAATAATGTTCGCACAGTTTCCCGAGTCGGGGAAGGATTTCTTAAAAGCTCCATTGTGTCACGTATGGCCACAGCATGAGGGCGTTCAAATATTCCACCCTCCGCCTCAAGGGTATATGGGACTCCAATAGCCCGTAACGCATTTGTAAATTCAAAGTGACGATGGGGAAGATTGTGTGGATTATAACTGCGTTTTATCGACCTAAATAGCACTGCAAAATCAGCGGGGGTTAAGCCGCGTTCCTCGCGGATCGTCCCATCTGCATTATATTCAATATATTTCGTTCCCAACAGTTCATGAATCCTTTGTGCAACCCAAGAAGCCTCATCGTCTCTTGTGGCAAACCACAGGGAGCGAAAATCTTGAATATTTCCATCTCGATGCGCAGACGGGTTTTTTGTATATCGAGCAGTACTCAATTCCTGCTGAATAAATTGATCGGAAGCTCTGACAATAGCGGCAGTGCTACGGAAATTTGTGCTTAAGATATGGACACTGCTTTGCGGATATCGCTCCTGAAAACTTAAAATATTGTTTACATCAGCACCCCGCCAAGCATAAATTGATTGATCGTCATCACCAACGACCATTAACGAATCTGCGCGCTCACTCAACTGGCGTATAAGGCGTTCCTGCATAGGATTAACATCTTGGTATTCATCGACAAGTATATGGCGGACACCATTAAGTGCTTGGTTTATTGCTGGAGAGTTGCGCTCCAGTTCTTCTACAGCAAGGCGAATCATGAGTGAAAAGTCAATGTATTGGTCACGCTCCAAGCTGGCATATATTCTTTCTAATAAGTTGCCCAGCGTTTCATCTTCACCAGTAACATCGCTATAACTTAATGCTTCGTCATTTGCCGTACTCCATGCATTTGAAACTTCACGAATTGTTTCAAACATTTTCGAGTTTCGTTCCGCCTTGATTTCATTAAGAGCAAGTTGACGGTAACGGGATAATAAATATAACTTTAGTCCGTTTTCATCCAACACTTCAAACTGACGATACCGAGCGTCTACACTTCCAAGTAAATACTGACAATAGGAATGTATGGTGCCAATATACATTGCTCCAACCAAAGTCTGTGGCAATTCAAATTTCGATAAGGCTTCGGAAACGCGGCGTTTAATTGATTCAGCAGCTTTATCAGTAAAGGTAAATGCCACAATTGAATCTGCGGGACATCCGTTGGCAACAAGGTATGCTATTCTAAAGGCTAATGTTCTTGATTTCCCAGACCCAGCGCAAGCCAAGCATAAGATGTCGCGATGGTCATCAAGAACTGCGAGGCGCTGGTCTTCTGTTAGATTTTGTCCCAGAACTTGCGCTGTAGTCATAGTACATCCTCCTCATTTTACTGTAAGAAATTTATTAGCTGCTTCGTGAGACTCTCTGATTTAGATATCTTTATATCGCATTGCCAAATAACAAGATATTGCCATCCTTTTTTGATGCATTCCTCGTAGTTGCGTTGGTCTCTTTCGAAATTATGTTGGATTTTATTAGTCCAAAACTCCCTGTTGGTTTCTGGCAAATGGCCACGATTACAATTGTGTCCATGCCAAAAACAGCCGTTAATGAATATTACCTTTTTTCTTGAAGGGAATACTATATCAGGGCGACAATCAAGCTCTTTTGTTGATAAACGATACCTATAACCAAGTTTCGTTAGCAGTTTGCGAACAAACAGCTCAGGTTCCGTGTTTTTGCTTTTAACCTTCTTCATAATTTCGGATCGCTTGTCCGAATCGTATATATCAGCCATAAATACCTCATCCAGCCTTTGACGAATGTTGGAAGATTGAGCCGCACAAAAGACTGGCGGCAGAGCATTACCAATCATTAGTGCTAAGTTTGTCAACGGTATATCATTTGGGAAAACATAATCCCTTCTAAATGTTTGCAACAAGGCCGCTTCTCTGGCAGTAATGCACCTGTTTTCCTCTGGATGGAGGAATCTTCCTTTTGATGGATTTAAGCATCCTCCCGTGATTGTTGATGAAACGTCATCCCATCGAAGTCTCCCATATACATCATTGAATCCGACACCTTCCTTACGGTGACATTCAAGAGTATATGTATCAGGTAAGTCACGCCTGCTACCTCCATTGACCGGAGTAAGCCGTATCCTTTCCATAACCGAATCAGAGTGACGAGGGTATCTACGGTGAACCGGGTCAGTTGTTTCCTCAACACTCTCAATATTTCCAATGTAATCTCGAACTGTACGAAGCTCTGAGTTTCCATCTGGTACAGTTATGCTACCGAGAAGTGATCCAGTCATTACAAGTCTTTTTCTTCTTTGGGGGACACCATAATCGGCAACATTCACTACTTTATATTGAGGATTATAACCGAGCTTTTTTAGCTGAGAAAAAACACGTTTGAACAAGGTATAGTTTTCAATGCCTGGTACATTTTCAAGCATAATACAAATAGGGCGCAATTCCTCGACCATCCTATAGTACTCAAGGATAAGACTGTTTCTTGGGTCTTTGGACGATCTTCTCTTATTCTTTTTCCGAAGAGATGAAAATCCCTGACAGGGAGGGCACCCTGCCAGTAGATGCAGAGGTTCTCCGTTGAGCAATTCAGAAATTCTGTTTGATTCGAGCTGACGAATATCAGTTTCAAATAAAGTGACTCCATGCTGAGCATGATTTGCCCTGTATGTTTCTGCTGCATAATTGTCTATTTCGACAGCAGCAATAACATGAAAGCCAGCACGAATAAGTCCTTCAGTCATGCCTCCGCATCCCGAAAATAAATCAATTGCATTATATGTCATGGATTCACCCCCGCTCTCCAACAAATGAATACAAAAACCCATGATCATTATATCACGAACTGTGACCAATTTCAACATGATTCGCTTATCTTGTTTCCATTATCCCCTAAAATATATTTGAGTAATCTCTACACAAATGTGTTCAGCCTGTCGAAAAACCTCAATTTGCGTTTGTAGGGGGAGGCGTCCTCGACGCCCCGTGATGCGTCGCCAAACCAAAAATATCGTAATGACGTAATGTGCCTCGGGCCGGATATATCCGGCCCCTACAAATGAAGTCAAGGTTTCTCGTTGTGATTGGACTTTTTTGACAGTCTGTACACAAATGTGTTTTATTTCCCTCACTGCTCCATCTCTGCCTCCACTTCCAGCCCGCCGAGGAAGATGACCTTAATCTTCTGCTTGGATTCGACAATCACACTTTGCAGGATTTGCCGCACCACCAAATCGTCGTAGGTAAGCGGATGGTTCTTCATGGTATCCAGTATGGCGAATATCCGATCCAACCGGGACATGGTATTTTTACGATGCTGCTCGGCGGCACTGTACTGCGCCAGCCTGTTTTCGAGCATTCTCTTTTCGGAGATCAGTTCCTCAATGCGAGGATCGGAGAGCAGGCTGTCTTGATTCTCAACCGTTACGCCGTTCAGAATTTCCTTGAACTCCCTGTCAATCTGCGTGATGCGGATTTGGGCTTCCACGCTTTTATCTTCGCCAGACTGCGCGCCAAGTCCCATTTGGATATGCATTTTCAGCGTTTGCAGGATTTCGGGATTGACCTGTGCGGTTTTCATAATGGCGTTCATGATAGCCTCCTGCAAGGGGGCTTCTTCCATCGTGGGAGAATGGTGGCAGTATTTCTTCCCGTAGTCCAAGCGGTTGATGCACCGCCATACGATTTTCTTCTCACCTCTTACCGTCCATGTACATCGGCGGTAAGGTGTTCCGCACTCCCCGCACACGAGCAGCTCGGTAAGGGCATATTTACCACAGTATTTACCCTGCTCGGTGGTTGTGCCGATCTGCTTGACCTTTCGCTTTCCGGCTCGTCGGGCGAGTTCCTCTTGCACCCGGTCAAAGGTGGCGGCATCAATGATCGCCGGGTGGTTATTTTCTACATAGTACTGCACCCGCTCTCCTGCGTTGACGCATTTCTTTTTGCTGATGCAGTCGACAATGTAAGTCTTGCCCAGCAGGGCATCGCCCTTGTATTTCTCATTGGAGAGAATGGATTGTACCACGCTTGGCTGCCAGACGGTTCTTCCCATCGGTGTGGGGATGCCGCTTTCTGTCAGCTCCTTGGCAATCTGCGGTAGGCTCTTACCGGAGAGAAACCAGTCATAGATGAGCCGTACCGTGACTGCCTGTTCGGGATCAATCTCCGGCTTGCCGTCCTCGCCCCGGCGGTAACCGAGGAAGGATTTGTAGGCGAAGAACACATTTCCGTCCTTGGCGCTTCGCGCCTTACCCCATGCCACATTGTGGCTGATGTTCTCCGATTCGCTTTGGGCGATGGAGCCATAGATGGAGATGTAAAACTCCGAGGCGGGATCGATGCTGTGAAGATTTTGTTCCTCAAAGTACACATCTACCTTGATTTCCCGCAGCATCCGGGTGATTCGGATGCAGTCCAGAGTGTTGCGGGCAAACCGGCTGATGGATTTGACGATGATCATATCCACCTTTCCGCACCTGCATTGGCGGATCAGCTTGTTGAACTCGTCCCGCTTTTTCATGCTGGTACCAGTGATACCTTTATCGGCATAAATCCCGGCGAGCTTCCAGCCGGATTCCCGATTGATGCGGTCAGTATAATACCGCACCTGTGTTTCGTAGCTGTTGAGCTGTTCTTCCTGCTTGGTAGATACCCGGCAGTATGCCGCTACCCGTTTATAAGCGGCTTGTGTGTCGGCGGTATTCACCGGCTGAACGGTTGGCGGAATGGTGCGTACCCGCTTCTGCGGTGCTGGTGTCGGTTGCTGCATCCGGCTTCTCCTTTCTGATCTCCTGACCGTTTTTTAGGATGAGGCTGACGGTTTTGTCGGTGTGAAGGATGACAGCGGAAACTGCCTGCTCCGTAAGCCTTGGATTATAGCAAGAGAGCGGTCTTGTACTTTCAAAGACCGCTCTCAAATGCTCTGTGGTTCGCTCGGCGGTATCCAATTCGGAATAAACCAGCGAAGCACATTCAAATATTCTGTTTTTCAAACCGTCTTTGTCAATGACCGTACTATCCAGCATCCGCCCGATATCGTTTCGCATCCGCAGGGATACGGCGGGCCGTTCCGTCTGTGAGGATTCATGGTGCAGGAGTGTCGGAGCGGCAATGACTGCATTCGTACACTCCGTAATCGCCGCAAGCAGTTGATTGTCCGAAATCTTGATTGCCATGCCGCAGCTTCGGCATATCCACTTTTCCTTATGGGGAGTACGGCTGTCGTGCAGTCGGCGCATGGGGCTGCCGCAGCATTCACTGCGGACGGGAACCGGTAACCGGAAAACCGCAGCCGTCCGGTCGGTATCTTTTTGCGTGTTTCGCTCCGCTTTGATCTTCTGTGCTTCGGAAAAATCCGCTTGCCCAATCATAGCGGGATAGGATTCGCTTCCGAGATAGCGCTCATCTTCTATGATGCGCTTCAGCCGAGCCTTATTCCAGCCGGTCACACCGGGCATATACTCTATATTGCGTTCATTCAGGCTATTGGCAATTTGCAGCAGAGATTGTCCGTCCAAATAGGCAGTGAAGATTTCTCTGACCGTTTCACTTTCCGCAGGATGCGGGGTAATCCGCCCGTTTTCCATCTGATAGCCGAAGGGAATATTTCGTATTTTCATGATTTTTGCTCCCTTCTTTCAGAGGTTTTCCGTGAGGGCAAGCCCTCCGGCAAGACAGAAGCGCAGGGTGGTTCCACTGACAACCGTGACGCTTTCCACAATCTGTCCGAACAGTTCCTCATCAAAGGCGGCTGTTGGTGTGTATTCGGCAAGGACGCTGTCCATCGATTTCAGTGACTCGATGATTTCATCATCCTCGTCCTCCATTAAGATGCGGCGGCGCTCTGACCGCAGGGCGCTGACCTTACGGCTCAGTTCCCCTGACTGCGCGGCATATTCGGCGTTGTTCAGAATGCCGCTGCTGTGCAGCTTGGCAACCACAAGGCTCTGCGCGTTTACATCCGCAATCTGCTTGTCAAGCTGATAAATCTGCCCGCTGCTTCCGCTGGTTCGTGCCTGCAGCTTTTCAAGCTGCCGAATCAGATCTCCCAGCACTTCCTCCCGATTAAGGACGAGCTTCCTGCTCATCCGGGTGAAGGATGCCATTGCCGCATCCTCCCGAATGCGCATACTGCCACACTGAGTTCTCCCGGAGGCTTTATAGGAGCAGAGCCAATAAGCTGTGCCGTTTACGATCTGCCTGCGGTAAGTATGACCGCAGACCGGGCATTTCAGCACACCGCTGAACGGATATCGGTTCTTGGAAGATTGGTTTCCCGTTGCCCTGCTTTTTTGCAGTGCCTGTGCTGCCTGAAAGGTTTCCCGGCTGACGATGGGCGGATTGCTGTTCTTCACATAATACCGGGCTTTTTCTCCGTGATTCCTCTTTTTACGGAATGGCAGAGTGTCTGTGGTGTAGCTCTTTTGCAGCAGGGCGTCGCCCATATACCGCTCGTTGCCCAGTATATAGCTGACGGTGTAAAGATGCCATGTCTTGTGACCATACCGCTTGGGGACGCTGTCCTCGTTGAGTATGTTGGCAATGGCCTGCTTGCCGTACCCCTGCAGATAGAGGCTGAAAATCCGGCGAACAACCTCTGCCTCCGTTTCATTGATACGGAGCTGCCCATCTATGAGATCATAGCCATAGGCGGCGCGGCAGCAGTTGAACTCGCCGGATTCCATTCGTTTTTGATAGCTCCACCGCATATTCTCGGAGATCGTTTCCGATTCCCGCTGTGCGGCCATGCCGGGGAAGGTCAGAATCATCTCAAGGTCGATGGTTTCCGTGTCGATGCCTTGTTCCTCGAAATAGATGCTGACGCCGATTTCCTTGAGCATCCGCACCGCCGTCAGAAGCTCGGTGGTATTTCTTGCGAAGCGGGAGACGGATTTTGTAATGATCCGGTCAATTTTCCCTTTTCTGCAATCCCGAATCAAACGGCTGAAGTCGCTGCGCTTATCCATTCGGGTGCCGGTTACACCCTCGTCGGCGTAAATATCCACCAGTGCGTATTCGGGATGCGACGAGGTGTATTCTGTATAGTATTTGACCTGCGCAGCGAAGGAATGCTGCTGATCCTCGGAATCACTGGACACCCGGCAGTAGGGTGCAAGGCGAATGAGCCGTTCCGCTTTCTTGGGAGCGGTCAGTTCGGTTACTGTTTTTCCCATGCTGTTCTCCTTTCCGCAGGCGGTTTGCCTGCTTGATATTACCGCTTCCTCTGCGGCAACACGAAGGATACCACATGAGTTCGCATACATCCAGCGAGAATGGCGAGAATTAAGGAATCAGACATAACTTTTTTTGCGGATCATAATGCTCCGTTTGCAGCCTGATCATGCTTCGGTATTCTTCCTCGGTAATCAGTTCCATAGACAGCAAAAGCCGGAGCATATTCCGTCCAAAAGCAAGGGCGGCGTTGTTCCGGTCATTCATGGTACGCCGCTTCTTTCTTCTGTCTCATGCCAAGGCTGACCGCCATTGCGAACTCCACGCGGCGCATATCCTGCTGGGAGAGCTTGCCGAGGTAGTCGGACAGGCGCTTTTTATCAACGGTGCGAAGCTGTTCCAGCAGTACGACGGACTCGCTTTCCAGAAAATCATAGTCGATGAAGATATGCGTCGGCTGCTTGGATTTTTTCGGGACAGAAGTGATGGGCGCTACAATGGTGGTGGAACTGAAATGGTTGCCGGTATCGTTTTGCAGGATGAGGACAGGGCGTGTGCCGCCTTGTTCGCTGCCCACAACGGGAGAAAGGTCGGCGTAATAGATTTCGCCTCGTTTAATTGAATTCATTATCTATACCTCCGTATGGTGTAAGTAAAACCCAAGGGCAGTAATAACCGCAAAGGGGCTACCATGCCCTTGGGCTGTCAATCGTTTTGCGTTTCTCAGACCATATTTGCCTCGCACCCGTGGTCAAGCGGCAATCATGCAAACAACCGGCAGCGAACCGGTTCCCCAGGAATTTCACCTCCGCGTGGTTCTCACCCGGCCGCCCTCATTGCCTGCGACGGCTCACAGCGTCGGTGTAGGCGCTGCTTCAACGCTCGGACTGTGACTGGACGGGGTGTTGGCTTTCCGCAGCCTGTCATGGCGTAATTCATGCGGTGCTGCCGCATTATCTGTTTCAAAAGGAACAGACCGCTCGCTCCTTTCGGGAGCAGCAGGCGGAAAGTATTTGCTGACGGATTATTCGGTTTTCAAGGAACACGGAGGCATGGAAAATGCCCCTCACTTTCCATGCCGAAAAGTGAGGGGCGTGATAACCTAACAATCCATCATTTTTTTGAGCTTGTCCAAGACACGCTTTTTGCGTTTATGGATTGCAACCTGCGATACCGCATATTTCTCAGCAGCATCCCTCTCTGAAAGCCCGATATAAAACAGATCATGGAGAAGCTCTCGTTCTTCCTCCGACAGCATCAAAAGACAGGAACGGAGCTTGTCCACCATCATGCGGAGAACAACCTGTTCCTCGATATCCTCCGAGGAGACAAGAATGTCCGCACCGTTGAACTCCGGGGTTGTCAGCATATCAATAGAGATATCGCCGTTATCCTTGGAGCGTTCATCCAGATACTTCTGCCTGCGGCGATTACGGTAAAACTCCTGATATTGTTCCGGCGTAACCTCCATGAGCATTCCGTGCAGAGGGATATATTTCTTTTCTTCGTAGCTTTGATCCATTTCGCACCTGCGGCACAGCTCAGAGTAAGTGATTTCCTCATAGCCGTCCGGGGCGAAAACAAAGCATTTTGCATTGGCATAGCGATTTTCTGCCATTTGTTTTCCTCCAATCAATCGTTTTTGAAAAGTTCAAAACGATTGACCGGGGGATCGCGACAGCCTACGCTGCTGTCACAGATACAGAAAAAGGCACACAGGCGGGCATGGATGCTCGCTTGCGTGCCTTTATATCGGTTGTATGTAAAATTGTAAAACTGCGGAGATATATTGGAAATGTAGCAAAACCGCTTTGGAAATATAAGCCATAGTACACAAGAAACGAGCTGCAACTCACTTCTGTGGGCGCAGCTCGTTATCCGTCTGTCGCTATTTCTTTTGCAGGCATTCCGTTTTGAGGTTTCTCTTTTTGCTCCCTCAGCTAAACCTCCGCAGATTGATTGAGTGCATAGTTCATTTTCTCCTTTGGAATATGATTAGAAGCTCACTTGATGTGAGCTTTGTGGTTATTTATATGATCGATAGCGCACACTAAAATATACATGAGGTGAGGCGTAATGAAGAATCCGCTGGATTTATTTGCTGCCCAAGTCCGAGCCGCAAGAGTCAAGCGGAATCTGACACAAAGGCAGCTCGCAGATAAACTGCACATGAGTGTGCGCACAATTATTGAACTGGAGGGCTGCAAAAGCAGTCCGCGCTTTGAAACCGTGGCGACCATTGCAAGAGAGTTGAATATCAGCCTTGATGCTGTGGTTTTTCAGAATATCCAGACTGACGGCGTATCTAAAACCGTTACCGATTTCTTCTTCGGCAAGAGCGAAGAGGAAGTTCAAAAGTATATAGCACTATGCGAACAGGCGAATTCCTTTCGGACTGTAAAAGGCGACTGATCGAGTTTTCGATAGTCGCCTTTTTTAAGTTATATACTTTTATCCTGCGACAATCGTTCACCGTAAGCTGTCAAAGCAACTGCGAAAGTCTTAATTGATGCTGCACCGGGAAAGTAGCCGCAAGGCTGCTTTTTTCTTTTTAAGTCTTTGTCGCTTCCTCTATGAGAACTAATATTTCTTCTTTTGAGAAACCCAAAGACTTTATCGTTTCTAACAACTCGGAGCAAAGGTTTTTCACTGCTCTCTGACGCTCAGCGTGGATAAGAGTGGAATTTGATGTTACTCTCCCAGCTTTACCCCGCGACATTTCTACTAACCCGTCTTTACTGGTCGGGTTATACGCTCTTGCTACAGTATTTGCGTTAAAATGCAATAACGATGCCAGCCACCGGACAGAGGGGAGCGGCTCACCGGGCTTCATACAACCGCTGAGAATGCTGCATCGGAGATAGTGATATAGTTGTATGTAAATCGGGGATTCGCCGTCAAATCTCCATTCTGAATAGTCCATGTTTTCACCTTTACAGAGCCTTGATCTTACCTATTAGTTCGTGGCTGGTCTTGCTGCAAAATGATGCTCCCCAGCTTTTAATTTTGTTGATAAGCTGGTAATCATCATTGGCAGACATAATCATAAACGGGATTTTTACATCCCGCAGGCGCAGTTTTTGAAAAAGCTCCAAGCCTGTTCCATCGCGCATACCGTAATCCGAGCAGATTGCGTCAACCGTAGTATTTTCCAGAAGCTCAATGGCCTCTTGTACGCCAGCGGCTTTGTAAATCAAAAGCTGATCCTGTTCTAACAAGGAGGATAAGAGCCTCAAAAACTCTAAATTATCATCGACAATCAAAATTTTTTTCATTGTGTTGCTCACCAGCCTTTTTCGTGCCTGTCTATTATGCATAGGAGCTTGTCCGCCGCAGTCCATATTGCCCAAACCAAAACAAACAAAATACCCAAAGGTATCAGCAATATCCCAATCAGGATCATGCTGATACCCATTACGGAGTAGCTCAAGATTTTTTGAGCAAGCTGTTTTTTCATTTCACTTCCAGTTTAAGACTGCCGCTAAAATCATTGCCTTTCAGGACGATGTAATTATCCCCAGAAGAAATGGTGTACTCTTTTGTATCTTCTGCACTGTCATTTGCAATGGTGTATTCATCATTGCCCGCAACCCAATACAGTTCTGCCGTTCCTTCTTCAACGGTCAGTGTATAGGTTACTTTAAGCTGATTACCATTTTCACGCTCCAGCGCAGTCCCACCAAAGATAAATTCTTTTCCGTTAAACCCATCATAGGTAGCTGTATAAGTACCTGTGTATGTGTCGTCACCTTTGTCCTTTTCGCCTTGCAGGTCTTTCTCCTTCGTTAAAGCATGCTTACTGAAAGACTGCATCCAACTGTTGAAGCCGTCAATCAGATTATCTTTCAAGTTTCCATCATCGTGATTAGAACTGCATCCTGCAACACAAAAGGTCAGGAACAACACCAACATCAAAGACAGAGCTGCTTTCGCCTTTTTCATAGAATCGTTGCCTCCTTACATGATTTTCGGCACAATGATCATTCCAAGTGCCGCAACACCGAAGACCGCATAGAGGCTGTTTACAATTAAGCACACCTTCATTAAGTTGTTTTGTGCTTTTGCTTTCGTATAGGAAAGAATTGTGAATACGCCGCTGAAAATCATAAATACTGCATAGCAGGGGATCATGATGTGCGCATAATCCAACGCCCATTGAAAATTGATTCTGAGGGGAAGAATCGTCCATGGGATAAAGAGCATAATGGTACTGATCGTGGTTAGAATTTTGTTTTTCATAATGATTATCTCCTTTCAGCCTGCCCAAAACGAAGGCAGGAAACGGACAAGCAAATTACTGCAATGGAGGCAGCAACAGGAATCCACGGAATGAACTCGACCTGTGCTGTATCAAGATTTGTTGCAAGTTTTCCATATTCCGATGTGATAACAAAAAACGGATACGACATCGGATAGGCAAACCATATCTTCGTGTTAATCATCAGCACAGACGGAACAATGGAGCACAGTCCAACTCCGATGGAAAAGATAGGAGTCTGGATGCATACTGCCAGCATCCAAAAAAACGCGAGCATCGGAATAGATGAAGTCCACATGGATGCCGCTTCCCGGAGCACAAACAAAGGTGATAGAATAAAATCATAGCTTTGTGTCTGCGAAGCGATCATTGCGCTGATATAATACATACCGACACAGAGCATAAAACCGACGACGGAGTAAATGACCAGCACGAAGAATTTTGCCAGGCACAGCTTTGCTGTGCTGACCGGCAGGGCCAGCATTTTCAAAATACCGTGATTGGCCCGCTCCGTTTGGCTCATCAGAACCGTAACAACCACCATGGTTGACGGAAACATAAACCACGCCATCCCCATAAACCCCTGAATGAAAAAGTTGTTTTCCGGCGAAATTCCTTCCGCCTGCATACCAAAGTTAAAGTTCGCATTCAGAATCGAGGGAATCCATAGGATAATGGTTGCGACAATCATAATCAGAAGGATTTTTGAGCGGCGTATCTTCTGAAGCTCTACCCGGATCAGGGATAAAAAGTTCATTCAAATGCCCTCCTGACTTTCAGGATTATGACTGCCAATGCGGAGATCACGACGGTTTCAGCCGCACTCGCAATCGCGTAATTGCGGATGATTTCCTTCGTCAGATCTGCGAGCGTTTGGAACGGCAATGCAAACGGAAACAGTGTCAATGCAAAATTCCCCGTTGGAATCATTGTCGCGATCAGCACACAGATTACGCCGATTCCCAACGAAATCCACATATTCTTGCAGACAGCGGAGATCAGCAGGGATAAGAGAATCGATGGCAGCAGCAGAAGCAGAGAGAAGCCAAAGTTTTGCAGGATTTCTTTGTAAATCTCTTGTCCTGGTGCAAACCAATGCAGTGCGCAAACGGTGATGGAAGCAGCTTCGACCAGTAGGAAAAGAATACTGAGGCTGATAATCAATACGGTTTTCCCGAAGAACAGGCTGCTTTCCTTTGTGGGCAAGGTACACATTCTTTGGATTGCGTTATCTGCATACTCGATGTTATACAGGATACAAGCACCCACAACGATGAGCAGGACATTCAGCATGGCCATCATCTGCCAGTTGGCATTCAGCAGAATCTGCACCGGCGCAGCATCCATGTGGATATACATTTCCGAACGGAACGCCATATTAAGCGCCGGTACCGCTGCGGCGATGATTCCACCGCCTATAAATGCCGGTGTAAATCCAGTCCGCTTCACCTTTTGGCACTCTAAAGCGAAGCTCATCGTACCCCTCCTCTCTGCTGGTTATCAGCATCGATCAGGGCGAGAAAGGTATCCTCCAGATTGTCGGTGGGATAGCCTTGGGCCGCCGCATTGAATTTCAGCCCGTCAAGCGTTCCCTCAAAGAGAAGCCGTCCATGATTGAGAATGCCAATGTTATCTGCCATCAGTTCAATTTCGGAGAGCAGGTGCGATGATACAAGAACTGTGCAGTGAAATTGCTGGGGCAGAGAACGGATTAGCGTCCGTATCTCATGGATACCAACGGGATCAAGCCCGTTGGTCGGCTCATCAAGAATCAGGATAGGCGGTTTACCAATCAGAGCGCTGGCCAGTCCCAACCGCTGCTTCATGCCCAGGGAATACTTCTTTGCCAGCCTCTTTCGGTACTGTGTCAGGCCAACCAGCTCCAACGCCTCCGATACGGAAGATTTGGGCAGTCCTAAGATCTTGCGGACAATATCAAGATTTTCCTCACCGGTCAAATTCCCGTAAAAGGCTGGAGCCTCAATAAACGAGCCGACCTCGCGTAGTATTTCCACCCTGTTTGCCGGGAATTGTTTCCCGTCGATCACAAAGGAACCGTCTGTCGGTTTAGTCAATCCGAGAAACATTTTCATTGTGGTCGATTTGCCTGCACCGTTAGGGCCGAGAAATCCGTAAACTGTACCCTTTGGCACATGGAGGTTAATCCCAGAAACAGCCGTAAATCCCGGATAGGATTTTGTCAGATTGCGTGTTTCTATGATGTTCATAGTGGATGTCTCCTTTCGTTTGCTGCCCATATTGTACTCGGTCAACCTTACGGCAACATTCTCCCCACCTTACATTTACCTTACTTTTGACCGCACAATAGAAAAAGTCACAATTCCATGGTATAATGGGAAAAAGAAAGAAGGTATCCTTATGGATTTTGCATATTTGAAAAGCAAGCGCATTTTGCTTGTGGATGACGAACAGGCACTTCTGGATTTGGTTGTGTCTATCCTACAAAATGACGGCTATCAAAATATAACTACCGCCAAAAGTGTGAGCGAAGCTGTCACGCTGGCAAAAGAAATTCAGCCGGAGCTGGCAATTTTAGATGTCATGCTCCCGGACGGGAATGGATTTGAACTCATGGAGCGGTTAAAGCAAATCGCCGATTATCCTGTCCTGTTTCTGACTGCCCGCGGAGAGGATGAGGACAAATTCCGTGGATTTGGCCTTGGTGCAGATGATTATGTAGTCAAGCCATTTCTTCCGAAGGAGCTGCTGTTTCGAGTGACGGCAATCCTGCGGAGAACTTATAAAGAGGAGAAAACACTTGTTGCACTGAAAGGCAGTGAGATTGACTTTTCCCGTGCGGAAGTGATCAAGGACGGCGTGCATATTCCTTTAACCGCAAAGGAACACGATCTGCTTTCCGCACTTTATCGGAATGCGGGGCGAATTGTAACCATTGATGCCCTTTGTGAAGCAGCCTGGGGTGACAACCCCTTTGGATATGAAAATTCTCTGATGGCGCACATTCGCAGAATCCGGGAAAAGATTGAGCTGAATCCTTCTCAGCCGGTATCGCTTGTTACAGTCAAGGGCCTTGGCTACAAGCTGATCGTGGAGGACAAATGATATGAAAAGCGTACCAAAACTAATACGGCGTTTTGTCGGACTGCTGCTTTTAAGTTTTGTTTTGGTGATCATCTTGAATGTGGTGATCTTCGCCATCATTGCTTCCAATCAGTTATCGAATGGCCATCCATGGAGTACGGCGGAGGAAATGGCTGCCGCTTTGCAAACGACTGAGAGCGGCTATGCACTTCCTGACGCAGCGGTAAAAGAACTTCAGTCTAATGGCGCATGGGCGATTTTGATTGACAATTCTACCCATGATGTCGTTTGGCACAGCGATAGTCTTCCAGATTCCATTCCAATGAGCTACACCTTATCAGATATCGCAAGTTTGACACGGGGCTACATTGATGGATACCCCACCTTCACAAGCGGTACCGAACAGGGGCTTATGGTGCTGGGGTATCCCAAAACCAGCTTCTGGAAGCACATGTGGCCGAGCTGGGACTATCAGCTCATCGCTCACGCACCGCAGATTGCACTCATTGTTTTAATTGCAAATATCGTCCTTTTGCTTCTGATTTATGTAATCGCGAATTCGAGAGTGCTTCGCTCCGTGAAGCCGATCACAAGTGGGATTGCGGCGCTGCCCACCGGCGAACCCGTTTATATCCGGGAAACAGGGCTTTTGTCCGAAGTGGCATCACACATCAATTCCACTTCTAAGGTGTTGCAGATGCAAAATCGGCAGCTTCGCAAACGAGAAACGGCCAGAGCGAATTGGATTGCGGGAGTTTCCCACGACATTCGGACACCTCTGTCTATGGTCATGGGATATGCAGATCAGTTAAAAGCTGCCCATGGTCTAACCGATGAGGAAAGGAAAAAAGCAACAATTATTCTGAAGCAAAGTGAGCGGATACGAAATCTCGTCAGTGATCTTAACCTTGCATCCAAGCTGGAATATAATATGCAGCCGATCCACTGGGAAGAGGAAAACGCGGTAGCGCTTGTCCGGCAGGCGGCAGTAGACTTTATCAATGCAGATCTGGATGGGAAGCATCCGATTGAGTGGACAACGGATGAAAACCTGTCTGTTTGCCGTATCCATGCAGATCGGGATTTGCTCAAACGCGCCGTTTCTAACCTGATACAGAACAGCATCAATCACAATGAAGACGGCTGTACCATTTATCTTTCCGTGTCAAAAGATGCGGAAAACTGTGTGATCTGTGTAGAGGACGATGGAATCGGCGCAACAGACGAACAGATTGAGAAGCTGAACACGGCGCCGCATTACATGGTTTGCGATAAGAACACCACGGAACAGCGACACGGGCTGGGGCTTTTGATCGTCAAGCAGGTCGCAGATTCTCACCACGGAAAGGTGGTCATTGAGCATAGCCGTTACGGAGGTTTTGCGGTTAAGATCATGCTGCCTACGATTTAGAAGCCGTATTCAAATGTCAAACGAACAGAGCCGATGATCTGTGATTACTCACAAGTTCATCGGCTCTCACAGTGCCTACAAGATTTAACAGTCCCTTCCTAACGGTATTATTTGGATTGTCCTCGGAGAGAAAAATGGTATAGTTTCTGTGCTGCATCCACCTGTGTATCTTCTTTTCTGCTGTAATCTCTCTTAAAGTAGGCTTTTCAAGGGAGTCCACGGTGAACCGGGGCTGGGTTCACCGTTTGGGCAAACTTCTCCCTTGTAAGTGAAGCTGAAAATTTCAAAGCAGATAATACCGATTAGAGGTCGCGCTTCCATTGCCCCGGAAGTGCGGCTCTTTTCGTATAAGGGAAGCTTTCTCCAAGTCCTTAATCGCCCGCTTGACCGTACTGCGGGAAATGGAGAGATCGGAAGCGATGGTGTTAATCCCCGGCCATGCTTTCTTCTCGGAATCCATGCGGTCATGGAGGTAGAGATACACAAGCTTTGCCCGATGGGGCAGCTCAGACTGATACAGCTTTGTATAAATGGGCATCCCGCAATCCCTCCTTATCCCGTGCGCACAGGCTTGGGCATTTTCGCCTGCTGTGCCGCATGATTGATTTCCTGAACAGCAGAGGCTTCTGCCGGTTCGGTCATAGCAGGGCCGCCGGAAGGCTGCTCGGTACGGGGCTTCGTTTTTTTCTGCTGCGGGAACTGCTCCGTAATGGCGCGGATCAGCTTGTCGCGGGAAACATACCGCACCCGCCGTGCGCCCTGATCCTCCACCTCGTAGGCTTCTTTCGGGAAGGAAATTCCCCATTTCATGAACAGCTTGAGCTGGGATATAAAGGGATGTGCGCCGGTTTTCATGACGATGAAGGAGCCTTTTTTCATGCTCTTTAACTCATCCGCCGTCATCAAAGGACGCTCGGTCATCTGCAGACTCTGTGACGGATCGTTCTTGCTTCGGGAAACGGAGCCGGTCATAACCGTCCGGGAGCCGAGGGATTTGGAGATAATTTCTGCCGTTTCGCTGGAAGGAGCAAAGCCGCCCGCAATGGTGATCTGGCAGTTGTCCTGAATAATCGCCGCGCCCTCTTTGCCGTAGTTCTTTTCAAGCTGCTGGTAGCTTTGAATGATGCTGACGATGCTGAGCCTGCGGGAGCGGGAGGCGGAGTACATCATCTCGGCGGATTGAATGGTGGGCAGAGTTCCGAACTCGTCGCAGTAGAACATAGCGCGGTTTGGCAGCTTACCGCCGTTGTCATCGGCAACGGCGAGGATTTCCCGGTAGAGCTGCTGGATCAAAAGTGATACCATGAAGAACGAATTGGGATTTTCTTCCGGCATGACGATAAAGACAGCGGATTTCTCATAGCAGAAGCGCTCCGCGTCAATGGCGGTATCGAAGCACAAAACCTGCTCCATCTCGGAATCGAGGAAGGCGTTCAAGCGGGACATAGCTGTACTCATAATGCTCGCCATCGCCTGATCGCCCGTGGACAGCGCCGCCCCGGAAAACCATCGCGCCTTGTGGTCGGCTGGCAGCCTGTCCATAAGAAGCTGGAACTGGTTCTTTCCTTTCACACCGCTGGGAGCCATCAGCTCCTGTATCAGTTTGAACACCGATACGATGTGGCGCTCTCTCGGCTCGGCAAACTCGGCGATTAATAGAATAACCGAGGTCAGCAGTCCCTCGGCGGAATCATAGAAAAATGCGTTCTGTCCGTAGGCGGAGGCATCCCCGTCGCCGTAGATCAAGGTCTTGGAGATGATCTTCGCATACTTCTCCGCCTTAGCCCTGTATGCCACATCGCCGGGAACGGTTTTGTGCAAGTCCATATACTTGTTGACGAGATGCAGAAGATTGTTGCCGTCCGACTTGGTGGGATTTCGCAGATCGATTACCGCCACATTGTAGCCGTAGCAGTCTTTTGCGATTTTGCCATAGTTGCGGTACAGGTCGCCTTTGGTGTCGGTGGTGAGAAACGACATCCCGCTGGCACAGGCGTATTCCAGATTCGGATACAGCCAGTAGGCGGTTTTACCACAGCCCGCCGCGCCCACCATCATGCAGTGAACATCGGCGTCATCCACCATCGCAATGGTTTCACCGCCCTTATTCCGGCAGCCAACAATGATTCCCTGAGGAAGCTCCGGCAGAGAATGCTTCTGCGCTTTTCTGCGCCATTCCTCCGGGGCAAACGGTACCTGCTTGTAGATTCTGCGCAACTCGGCCTTGGTAGAAAACCGCGCCGTACCGTGCTGGCCGTCGCCCACAGTCTTACTCTTGATATTGTTGAGGCTATAGATATGGGCAAGAAGCGTGATGCCGCCGAGAACACAAAACATAACCGTTGCTATAACGATGAGAGCTGTAATGTTTGGCACCGCTTTGGTTCCTCCTGTTCTGAAAAGATTAAATCGTCATTCCAATCCTTGTGGGAAGGAATGACGATCTCATGGGAAATGCCGTGGGTGAACAGCTTGTCGCTGATTCGTTTTGCCGCAGCCTGTCCCGGCTCATCGTTATCAAGGCACAGATACACGCTCCGGATATTCGGATTATCCTTCATCATCTGCCACAGCACTTGGTCGGACACGCCGCAGGCGGCGGCATAGCTGTGCTGCTGCCAACCGCCTTTATTCATGCTGATATAGCTCAGCATATCAATGGGCGCTTCAAATAAATAGAGCCGGTCGCTTGTGCCGTGCCAATGAAAGCTGTACTCCGGCAGGCTTCCGTCCTGATTGCCTTTATAGACGCTTTCCGAACCGCTGCCCCGCTTGTGGGCATGACGGGGAATGCCCTGTGCATCGCAGCCGACGAACACGGCATTGTGGTGCGGAAGTGATTCGTAGATCATATTTTTCCCCGCAAAAACACAAAGCACATCCCGATCAATGCCTCGGCGGTTCAGGAGATAGGCGTACACACGGCGCATATTGTCGCTGCGCTTTGGCAGCTCAAATGGCTTTGGAGGCTTTCTTTCCACAGGCGGTGAGGCAGTCAGCCTACCGCCGCACCCGCCCAGCAGAAATTCCATCGCCTCCGGGTAAGATTTGTTATAGAACCTTCGGACGAAGTCAATGGCGTCGCCGCCGGTGCGGTCATATTGATGAAACCATAGATTTCCGCGAATGGTGACCTTTGCAGAGCCGTCCCGCCATTCCAGCTCCGAGCCGGAACGGCGGAGTGTTTCGCCCTGCCGCATAAGCATATCGGCAATGTCGGTCTGCCTTGCTTTTTCTTTTTCTGCTTCTGTATAGGGAATATAGCTTGACATGAATTCTCCTTTCCCGGTCATCCCATTTTAAGACCGTGGAGTTGTTTCTTTTCTTCAATCTGTCTGCGCAGTTTTTGGTCAATCTGCATTCGCTGACCGTCCTCGTTTTTCCGCAGGCGGTTTTCAAACATCCGGGCAAGCTGCGCCAGCAGCCGGAAGGACGCCATGCCCACGGACGGGTTTCGCAGTCTGCCGCTGTAATAACTTTGCAAAAGCCTTGCGGCATACGGGTTGCCCTGCTCGGCGGAAGCTGTCAGCAAAGTAATCCCGTTTTGTATATCCTGCTCGGCGTCTTTTCCGAACAGCAGCATTTTGCCGAGCTGATACTGCGCATATTGATTTTCCTGTTCGGCGGACTTTCGCAGCCAATAGACTGCTTTCTCCGCATCCTTGGGAAAACCGTCCTCAGAAAGATACAGCCTCGCCAGAAGATACTGGGCCTGACTGTTTTTCTGATTTGCCGAGGCAGTGAGCAAACGCTCTGCTTCAAGCAGATTCTTTTCCGTATGCTCCCCTCGGAAGCAAAACTTGCCGAGAAGATACTGCGCCCACTCATTGCCGCCATCCGCCGATTCCCGCAGCAGACGCACCGCTTTATGCTCATCACTTTCAGCGGCAAGTCCGGTGAGGTGCATTTTCGCAAGAGAATACTTGGCGTAACTGTTACCCTGATCGGATGCTTTTTCAAAGAGCTGCTCTGCCTGTGGGAGATCCTGCTCCACAAGTTCTCCGTTCAGATAGGTTTTGCCCAGCAGATACTGTGCGAAAGGATTGTTCTGCTGCTCCGACTGCCATGCACGATATAGACCGTACTCAATATTCTGTTCCACTTCCTTGCCTGTAAGATACAGCCTACCGAGACGGTACTGGGCATATTCGTATCCCTGATCCGCCGACTGTTCCAGCCATCGCACCGCTTCGGTGGGATCGTAGAGCGGGTTGTCCCTGTCGAGATACTCTTTTGCTCTGCGGTATTGATAAATCGGATTTCCGGAATCGTTCCACCATTTCTCAGAAGCGGAGGATTCCATTGACGGTTCTTCCTGCTCATCCGGTGGAAAGATTTCCGGCTCAGACACTGCTTCCTCAAAAGTGATGCGGTCATACAGGATGTTCAGGGATTCCTGTATGACCGCATTTTTGATTGCCTTGAATTCCTTGTTCTGCGACAGCGGAATTCTTTGCTCCGGCGTGTCCTGATAGGTTCCGGTAATCGCATCCCGTTGCTCGTACCACAGATCATAGAGCGCAGAGATGTCCCTGTTCTTGGCAAGCTCATCTACAACGGCGTTTACAATATTTCGTCCCGCCTGCGGGAGATACCCATATACCTTTTTGCCCTTATGATGGCGCATCTGTTCAGACAGCTTTAGGAGCAGCTCGGTGATGACGGGATTGTCATAGCTGCTGCTGTTGATGCGGGAGATGATGTCAGAGAGCAGATCCCGGCTTTTCTGCGTCAGCGCATTTCTCTGATTGGTCTGCTCGATATACACCTGCAGAAGATCATGCTTGAAAATCTGCTTGGCAAACGCCGCTTTGATATTGCGGATGCCCCGCTTGGTGAGGTAGGGTTCTTTCCCTGCGGAGTAGACCACCATATGCACATGGGGATGATAGCTTTCGTCGTGATAGGCGGCGTACCAGCGCAGGTCGGTCAACGGGATTTTCATATTCTCCGCAATGGTTTCCGCTTGGGAGCGGAGAAGATTTCTCCATGCGTAGGCGTTGTCGTAACCAAGCCGGGCGGCGTCCTCCCGGCGCAGAGAAATAATGTGCGTCCACACATTGCCGTCGTGGTTTGCCACTTCCTCCGCTACTTTGGAGAGGTTAATCGGAACATCCGCATCTGTAAACAATCCGTGAGAGCCTTGCCGCTGGGCGCGGGGACGCTTTGCAATATACGAAACATAATTTTCCCGCTTGCCAATCAAATCTACATTGTCATCGATGGCGCGGGAGATAAATTCCGAGGCTGCCCCTTTGCTCGGATGGGCAAGAAAATCCGCATATTCAAAGCTGTCTTTTGTATCGGGGAAATCCCGGATGAGTTCGTCGATCAGCTTTTTCTGTTCCTTCGTTGCGCCCAGATGCTTCCATGTGTCATCGATTTTCTGAACGCCGTCACGCTTGGCGATATAGTGAATGAGATGCTCCGAGTGCAGCTTACTGCCGGTTTGCAGATAGCGGCATTTCAAAATGATTCTCGCCATGCTCACTCACCGTTTTGAAATCTCACCGCATCGTCCAGCCGGACAGATCCACGCAGGCGTTTCACTTCTTCCACACACAAGCCACGCAGCCGCGTCAGCGTATCCTCATCGATTTCATTTGCCGCTGCCGTCACATGAAGCATCATGGAAAGCTCTACGGCGATTTTGAAGAGCAAGGTCGCCATGCGATCCTCAAAGGAATCGAGACTTCCCTGCATGGTGGAGACGAGGACATTCGGGAGGTACTGCCGGTATTCCTCGCTTGCAAGATAGCCGCAGTAGAAGAGGATGGCTTTCTCTATAAACTCGCTGGGACTTTTGCAGTTGTCGACTTCAAAATTTTTCTGAATCTTTTCTTCTACGGAGGGGTAAATCCACAGCGGGATTCGGATTTTCTTTTCTTTCTCCATAGGCAATCACTCCTTTCTGACAGCCACCCGAAAAGCGGCGGATTCGCAGGGCATTCTTCCGCTACGGTGTACCCGATTTCTTAAAATCCCGCTTTTCAGGTGTACCCAAAGCGGAAATCGGGAAAACCGTAAAAAGCCTTGAACGCAGTCCGCATTGCGGGCTGCTGTGGATCGGCGGGAGTCGTTTACAGCCACCCGCCTTTATCCTGCAACCAAATCGCAGGCGGACGCCAGGCGATTTGGGACTGTATTTCTTGGCTGTGCCGTCTGCCCGAAACCGCCCCAAACAGCTCGCATTTTCCCTTGGTGGGTGTTTCCCCGCGCCTGCCTCTGAAAGCCCCGCAAATCGGCACACGGTGGCTCACGGGCTGGGCTTCTCCGCTTTGATCATCTTTCCGTCCAGCTTGGCAAAGCAGCTTTCGGTATAGGAGAGTCCTCGATCTGCGGCAATCCGGTCAAGCATGGATACCATATCCGATTCCTTCAAGCTGACCGGATCGGAGAGACTGTCATAGAAAATCCACTCCGGTGAATCGGGATCATCCTTGACATACACATCATATCCGAGGAGCAGTTCACGGCTTGCCCGGTAAAGCACCGCGTCCAGCCGGAGGCATCCGACGAGAAGGCTGGCAGCAGTTGTTTCGGAAAAGTCCGAAGGGATACGCCGCCTCAGTTTTTGAATCTCCCGATCACTGAGACAGCGTTCGTAGGAATACCGGCTTCCGAGCTGCCGCTGTAATTCTTTTCTCCGGTTCATAGATGCATCCCCTCCGAAAAATAAAAGGGATCGGTTTCATCCATTTCCGGTTCATCAGCTTCTTCGAGTTCTTCTTCGCCGTAGTCCTCGTCGCAGTCATCATCATCGAACAGTGTCTGCTGCTGAGATCTCTCACCATATTCCCGATAGAATTTCTGCGCGCTGTCCTTGACAGCTTCCTCCAGTGCAGCGGTGTCGAGTCCGCAGTCATGGTAGCCCTCAAGTACTGTCTGATAGTAATAGGGTGAGGGCAAGCCGAATCCCATTTTCAGATCCATGATATATACCATTGCGGATACTTCCTCGCCGTCGAGCTGCACAGGAACATCCTGCTTGAAATAGTGAGAGGGATACCCCTCGTAGCGATCCAGCGCCTGTTCATTCTTCTGAGAAATTTCCCACACGGCAACCGGCACCGACGCTCCTTCCTTCGGCGCGATGGTCGCAAATGCACCGTGGGGCTGCCCTTTGAATTGAAGCTCGTAGCCGCTGATTTCTCCCGTCCCATACAGCTTTGCGCCGGGACAGCGGTATTTCATCTGGCTGATATTCAGATTGCTGCCGTAGGCAACATACAATCGTTTGCTCACTGTATTTTCTCACTCCTTTACATTTGCATGGAAAGAGCAGGAGCGTCCTGCTCCTGCTCGGTAGGTTCGTCCGCTTCTGCCTGCTGGATTTCCTCCGGCTGTTCCTGCACCTGCTGCTCGGCAAGGCGCTTGGCGGCGAGGCGGGCCTTCTGCGCTTCCGCCTGCGCCGGATCGCGCCAAGCGATGTTGCCCTCCAAGTTTTTCAGCAGATGCTGGCGGGCGGTTTTGAATTCATCCCCGATCAGCCCCAGCCGAAGCAGCCAAGTGCGGAAGGTGTATTTTTCGTTCTCCGGTTGGGTTTTGATGCGGGAAGCGCCCCGCTGCACAAGCGCCTGATGGGAGATGGCGAGGCAAAGCTGGATATAGGATTTGACCTCACCGGCATGAAGGGTGGAGTTGAACATACGGAATTCTATCGTGCCTTTGGAGAACACACTGTGCAGATTCAGCGCATGGTAGCGGCTATCGTCATAGTGAATATACCGTCCGCCTCTGCCGTTGTACCAAAGCTGTTCCACTTCCTCCATCGTCCGGGGACGCTTGTGGTTGAGTTCTTCCAGAAATCTTGTGTCCGCTTTCTGGCAGTAATGCTCCCGGTCTACCTGTACCTGCAAGGTTTTGTACAGCAGATCCTCCTTGGATGCCATGATATTCACAATGTTGCGGAGCGTCTGCGGGGTATGGGCGGAGGCGTCCACATGGACATGGATGCCGCAGAATTCATTTACCCGTGCGCCGCCTGCGCGGAGCTTCCGCACAAGCTCCTGTATGGTTTCGATATCCTCATATCGGCAGATGGGAGAGACGAACTCCACCGAATAGTCCCGTCCGGCTGCTCGGTTGTTTCTGCCCCGGCAGCGGATGGAGGAATCGCTGACCACCTTCCATTGCCGGTTCTCGGCATCCCGCACAGTGTAGGCGTCGTATCCGCCGCTCACATGGGTTGCATTGGTGCCGAAGTATCCGGCGATAATTCTCGCGGCAGCGCTCCGTGTCAGCCCGGTCATCTCGATTTCGATGCCGAAGTTCTGGCTTCTCAATCGGGATCACCGTCCGCATCGGGTACTGCGCACACAGCAGAAGAAGGGACAGCCTTTTTCTTCGGTTTGGGAGAAGGCTTATTTCCGGCGTTCAGCTCAATAAACTCCCGCACATTGGCGGGGACATATTTGCCGTACAAGCCTTCCGCCGCCTTGACCATTTCGTCCTCAAAGGACAGCTCCTTCTGCGCCATATACAGCTTGGCGGCGGAGAGCTTCTCCGCGTCGAAGGATACAGGGATTACTGTTTTCTTCATTTTGATTCACCTCACAGCTTCATAACATAATCGAATTCTTCGTTCTGCTGCTCACCCCGCGCAACAGCAATCAAGTCAGCAACGGATTCGGGCATTTCGTCAAGGTCGATATGAATATCATTTTCCACGTCGGCAGTGTACCAATAATCATAGGGGATGAAGTTGTCACGGATATATGCCTGTAAGGACGCATCCATATTCGGATCGCCCTGCGCCGCAACGCCATACGGCGTTAAAAAATCCGTTCCCCAATGCTCACCGGAAGACTGCAGATCAAGCGTTACAATGCCAAGGCACAGCTTACCGGTCTGGCAGGACCGTATGACAGCAGGAATACTGACAAATTCATAGCTGCTGCCATCCAGATAATCCGTACCGTAGGTTTTCATAAAAGCGTTGTGCATTTGCTTCAGCACTTCTCCGGCATAGCTTTTGTTGGGACTCGCGCAGGAGCTTTCCAGCCGCACAAAATGCACATTTTTCAGAACGGCATTCATGTTTTCCGCGAATTGTCTCTGCAGCTTTTCCTGTGCCAGCAATTCTTCTGCTGACTCGCGCGTAAGATAACCGTTTTGAAAATCCCTGACCATTTTGTCCGCTTGGGTGATGGTATGACCGGTGTCAAACCATCGGCTTTCCATTTCCGAGAGCGTCGCCTCAACAGTTTTCTGAACATGGTCGGAGTAAATCCTCGCCGCCGCAAGGAATGCGTCGCGCCCAAGCGCCTTATACACACCGTGCAGACTTTTTACTTTTCCACTCATTGTCTTTCTCCTTCCTACATAGAAAGAACAGGATCGGAGTGTTCGCTCCAATCCTGCTCATCGGTAGAGTAATTGCGGACATCCGCCTGCTCGAATACGCTGTCCGGCAACTTTGTCCTGTCGAAGCAGGCATCCTGCATGCGGGCATTCTTCATCGTCGTTCCGGTCAAATCAGCGCCGGAAAAATTGCAGTGCATCATGAGAGCGCCGTAAAAATCACAGTTACGAATTACCGCGTCCTTAAAGATGGCTTCATCTGCGATTATATTTCTTGCGTTGCAGCCGTCCATGTGTGCGCCTGTAAAATCGGCAAAGTACAATGCCGTTTCCTGAAGCACAGTACCGCAAAGCCTCGCACCGGCAAAAACGGCATTGTTCAGATTGCGGTGGCTCAAGTCCACATCCGACAGATCGCAATCTGAAAAGTCCGCCGGTTCGCCGCCCTCATTATAGAGCCAGAGCAGATGCTTGGCACACATGACATTGATCTGTTCCTCGGTAAGATGCCGGTATTTCTTTTCTTCTGCCGGTATATATTCCGGCTTGAGCTGCAGGACAATCTCGTCACGGAAATCCTGCATCTCTGCAAGCTCCGGCCTGTTCCGCAGCATTTCATAAAGGAATTCCATGCTGCCCGGCAGATCTCCGAGGTTCAGATTTATATCGTCGATAAGGACACGGTACATCCCGTCCTGATGATGCTGCAGAGCGTCCCTGACAATCCCGTCCGCAGCGCTCTGCATTTTTTCACAGAACTCGGTTAACACAGGATCGTATGCCATCTGCCACTGCCAGAACTGCCGCGCCTTTGGCACAAAGGCAGAGCGTCTGGCATAGGAGCTGCCCTCGGATTCCACGAGAATCCCGTCATCCTGACCTTCGCCCAGCACCAGCAGGCAGTGATTGACGCCATCCTTGTCCTGATACATACAGTCGATGTTTTCAAGGATGAAATCGTAATCGTCAAGCAGATTCTGCGAGAAATACGCAAACAGATCGGCGGGCAGCTCCACAGTTTTCTCCACCACGCAGGGTTCGGCCTCAATCTCTATATCCTTTCTGCGGAAAGGTACATTGATTTTCATATTCGGCTACCTCCGTCACATTGTAAGCTTGGGATGCTGATCTTCGCTGTGGTAGATATCCGTGTCTGCCAAGTCCGCACCCAGCATCCCAAGCACATTTTCGAATTGATCCTCGCCGGAGCAGCAGTCCGGGGCGTTTGCCAGATAGACCGTGGTCTGCACAGCATCCTCCGCAAGAAGCATTTCGTTGGTTTCCTGCTCCTGCGCCTGCCGTTCCTCGGTGGGGGTATTCCTTTTTTTGCTCATGGGTTTGTTTCCTCCGTTTCTTTGATATAGGTAACCTCATTTTTAGCTTTTGTCTTACTGCGCAGCCTGATTGTAGCGTCCATAATACACGCTGCCATAAGCGGAGCGCTGAGCCTGAACGGATTCGCTCTGATCGGCAGGCGCTTCAAAATGGATTAGCACATAATCGGACGCCTCACGGACAGAGGAGGCGTTCTTCAGCTTGTCAAGGACATCGGGAAATTTTGTTTCCAGTTCTTCGCACAGGAAATTTAGCTGCATATCCAAATCGGCTATGGAGCATCCCTGCCCATTTGCATAGGCAAGGAGCGCTGTTTTCCTGTCCTCGGTTGTCCACTGCGCCAAGCCATAACCGGCACTGTCGGACTTGAAATTGGAATAGCTTCCGCTGTCTACAGCCTGCGTGTAAGACGCATCGGAATATCCAAGGCTTTCCTCATAGCTGTTTTGCAGGTTGCTCGGCTGCAGGCCGCTTTCCGCAAAGAGATTTCCCATTAAGCCTGCGACACCATTTGCATTTCCAATCTTGCTATATAGGACATCCCAGATATGATCCTCGTTTGGAGCTGGCGTCACCTCGCTGTCCAGATAGGTGATATACGGAATCTTCAGCCAATGCGTCCAGCGGCTACCGGATAGCTGTGTTTTTACAACGCCGTATTGTGTTCCCATAGCCTCGATGACTTCACCTCCCCCGATATAGATGCCGATGTGGCCTTCATGCCAAACAGCAAGCCCAGGGATTTCGGGAATGGTATCAATCGTTCCTTTTTCTGTGGCGTTTGCATACATCGTATCAGCGCCGATATCGGGCATTCCGTTTGTGCCGTATTCTACCTGATGGGTATCGGGATTGAGCCAGCCGTAGCCTTTGATTAAGCCGACACAGTCGGCAGTCCTGCCGCCGATCCAATGGGACTCAATGAATTCCGCATAGCCGCCCACTTCTTCGGGGTACTGTTCTGCCTTTGCTTTGTAGTAGCTCCTTGTCAGCACATCGCAGTAGGTTCCCCACACATAGCCCCAGCCGTGAGATTCCGCCTGCTTTGCCCATTCCACAAGGTCAAAGTTGTTCTTACTGTAGGGATCAACATAGCCGGAGGTGGAAATATACACAGCGCGAATGGAATTCATGACCTTTGAAAAATCATCAGCCGAAAGATCCGTTCCGAAGGCAGCGTTCACCGCAGCGATAAGCTGCGCATCCGATTGCCCTTGCGTGAAACAACCCACCAGCTTGGAGACAAATCCATCCTCCGCTGCATAATCGGAAAGCGCAAGCACATACAGCACCTGCGCTTCCTTTACCCGCTGATCGTCAAAGCCTGCGGCGGTCATTTCATCCTCAATGGCATACATGGTATTCTCTACGAACTGGAGCTTTGCCTTTTCCTCTGCGGACAGATTCTCCACCACCATCGTCTGCAGACGGTCAGTATCTATATTGATATCTCCGTTGAAAATACTGACCACGGCCACAATGGGCATGATAATGATGATAATAATCCCCAACACAATCCCGCCGATGGTTTTCAGCACTTTGGGATTCGTAAGGATGGCTACGGCAATCTTCTTTAGGGCAGCGGCAACTGTGGCGCTCATCGCCCGCCAGCCTTCCCGAAGATGGCGGATTTATAGTCGGGAGCGATGACCTGTAAGAGATACCGTTCATTTCCGCATCGGTACAAACAGGTGCCGCGCTCCGGGTATTTGATCAGCTCAAACTCGCTGGGTTCCACCTGCAAGGCATCCATATACTCTTTGGGATTGATCTGACCGGCGTTGAACAGGAACTGATGCGTGGGGATACTAAACAGGGGTTTGGTAAACTCCCGGATGGAAGGGATCAAAAAATCCTCGATATTCTGAGAAGCCAGAATGATCGAGGAGTCTTTTTTGCGCACACGCTTCATGGCGTTGCGGATATATTCGATTGCGGTCATATTTGTAAGGAACAGGTACAGCTCATCGATGGAAGCCGCCGTATTGCCCTTGCCGAGAAGCTGGTTCGACATAAAGGAAAGGATGTTGAACAGCATGGCGTCCTTCAGCCGCTTGTTGGTATCCAGCAATCCTTTTACGCCGAACACAAGGAAATCGCTGTCCGTGATATTGGTGTGTCCGTTGAAATACTTGCTTTCCGCACCAACGCACATGGAGTGGATGCCGAGGCATACCTCCTGCAGGGTTTCCTCAGTATAGAGGTATTTTCGCCCCCTGTCGTAGGTCATGAATTCTTCCTCACACAGCTTATAGAAGTCCTCCATGATGGGAAAATCCGAGGGGCTTTTGATGCTGTAATCGGTGCTGTCGGTGATGCCGAAGCGGGCATAGAGCTTGGAAAGCAGGATTTCAATGGTGTCGATCTGTGTATCTGAAAAATCCTTGTAGCTGCGGAAGAAGTCCTTCAGAAAGGCGATATGCTGGCTTAAGCGGGTAACTCTGCGAAATGCTTCCGGCACATACCCATCTTCGACGCGGGCATCTGCATTTGAGGAATAGCTGTCTGCATTGCGCGAATTGAGTGCAGGCTCAGCCTGCCCATCATTCCACGCCTTGGGTTCCAGCGGGTTGATGGTGTACTGACCGGAGAGAAAATCAATATAACAGCCGCCGAGAGATTCGCAGATTTCCTCATATTCCGATTCAGGATCGAGGCATAATACGCACTTGCCGGATTCCCGGATGTTTGTGAGGATCAGCTTGAGCAGATAGCTTTTGCCCAGACCGCTGTTTCCGAGAATGAGAATGTTGCTGGTGGTCTTATCCTCCGCACGGCGGTCAAAGTCCACAAGAATATTCGTCCCAAACTTATCTCTGCCGATATACAGTCCCTGCGGATCGGTTTTACCGCTGAAATTGAAGGGATACAGATTTGCTACCGAACTGGCGGGCAGCACCCGTTCATACTGCGCCCCGAACTGATTGGCGCCCACGGGCAGAACAGAGAGGAATCCTTCTTTCTGCCGGAGCGTCAGCCTGTCCACCGAAATCTTGGAACGGGTAATTTCCATTGCGATCTCGCTTTGCAGCTCCTTCAGCGCGTCCATATTTCTTGCCTTCAGTTCAATGAACACCGAGCAGTGGAGCAGGGGTTCCCGATTCTTTCGGAGATTGGCCAGCAGCTCGATCACATCCTGCAGATTGCCCTCCGCCTCGATGGTTTCATTTACATCGCTGCCGCCGCTTTTCAGCTTATTACGGCGGGTGGCATTTTGGATGATTTTCCGCTGCTCCATACTCTCCACCAGCCTGTGGTATATGCGCAAGGTCACGCCGCTGCGGTCTGCAAGCTGAGAGAGGATCGCCTGTTCCTCAGTAGAAGGCGGGTATTCCCGGATTACCCACACGCAGCGATAGCTGTCACCGAGAATATAATGGTCGGACATAAATTTGACGGTACCGGGGAGAATGCAGTCAAAGAAATCCTTGGTGCGGATTTCCTCCGCCTGCTCCGGCGTGAGTACCTTTGGTTTTCGTTTGAACATTTTGCCTCCTTCCGCCGTTTCGCAGACAGAAGGGCAGGAAAAATCAGCCGCCTTGCTGCCTGCAAAACGACTGATCTATTGAATATTGCTTATTGAATTTCTGTGGCAATGATGAGCAGCCTGCCGTTACCGCCTCCGTAACATGTGGAGAGGACAAGGCACCGATTTTCCTCAAACAGCTCACCGCTGATATCCTCATACCACTTGTCTGAGGTGTCGGTGATTTTTACTTTGGATACCGTATAGTGGAGCAGCCCGTCTGCGGTCTGAAATTCAATAATCGGATGATCGGCACAGAACGCCGGATCGGTATAGTTCTTCAGCTCTCCGAACATCGTGCCATTTTTCATGTTATGCCCATAGATGAGCAAATTCCCGCTGTCGACGCTGCACCGGTAATCCAGAAACGGGACGCCGCTCTGGCTGTATTCACCGTAGAAATTCATGCGCAGGTATTTCTGCGGATTTCTCGGTGTGTGCATTACGGGATAGTTCACCGCCGTATTGGGGATACACAGCCAGCCGATGCACTCGCTGTTCTGTTCAAACAGCGGCGACAGATCCCGCAGGGGTTCCTCCGGTTCTGTGGCTTCGCCCGGCTCTGCGGTTTCCGCAGGCGGCGGCTCCGATGTGATGGGCGGATTTGTCACCGGCATTTCCACCAGCTCCGCAAGGGCATCGAAGTCCTCTTTTTCTTTCTGCCGGGATGACAATTCGTCATAGATCATCCAGCCGGACAATACCGTAACCGCTGCCAGCAAAGAAGCGGCAAGAAGCAGACTAATCTTCCGTTTCGATCTCATCGTCTACCTCAAAGAACTGCTCACCATCTCCATCCGGCATGGCTTCTCCGTTCATGGAAGCCTCGAAATACAGGGCAAGGAAGCGTTTGATATCCGCTTTTCTCATTCGGCGCACTTCAAAGCCCTGCTCAGAGATGGTTTTCTCGATGCGGTTGGCGGCGTCGAAGGTCTGCTTGTCCTTGGCATTCTTCAGCCTTGCGATAAACAGAAACTGCCTCGCCGTTGCCATCTCCATCTGAATATGGTCGAGAAAATCAATATCTTTCTTGATGATCTTCCGCACCTTGGGATTTTGTTCCTCGGAGAGTCTGCCATGAAGATAGGATTTGTTATCATCGAAACACTCTGAAGAGTCGGTACAGGTGATCTCAATATCCGGGATGGCGGACAACACCATCATCAAATGGCGGATTTTGATTTCAATATTGGTACGGGACAGTACCGAGATGTTGGTTGGAGAAACGAGGTAAAACAGCAGCTCGTGCTTACCCACCGCAAGACCGTATTTTGTAAAGGTCTTGATTCCCAACAGCTCCTGCACCGAGCGCCCCTTTTTCTTTTTCTGCCGGGTTTCTTTTGCTTTTGCCACAAGCTCACCTCCATTCAAAGTATTGCTGGGTTGATATAAAGTACCGCACAGCGTATCGGATAAAATCGAGGACGGTGGTATCGTCCATGCGGATGGTCAAGAAGCCATAGCACAGCGTGGCGGCTGCGGGTATGAAAAATCCGAGTTGCACCAATGCAACAATAGACAGAAGCGCCTCTATGCCTAATATACAGAAATCCCGCAGTCCCCACAGCCATAGATGGGCTGTAGCTTTCAGATTCTGCGGATACAGATATTGCGTCATGGAATTCCTCCTGTTATTTTCCTGTCGCTCTCGCCACGCTGCGCGTCAGGTTGACCGCTGTGGTGGTGGCATGAACGACGCTCATCATGTTGACTCGGACGGAACTGTCAAGTCCGAACTGCTGGGCAATCCGTGGTACCTCGTTGGCGGCAAGCATGATGCCAAGCCCCAAAAGCATATTTCCGGGGAAGGTCAGAAGCCCCAAGAACAGCAGCGAGGTCTGCATAAATGCTGTCAGGCACAGGGCGGCAATCTGCTTCATCCATTGATTGAAGCCGTCCTGATATCCCCTTGGCACCGAGAACATATACAGTGCGCCCACTGCCATTTGAATGAGCAGAATTCCGCCGCGTTTAATGTTGGCGAAAAATATCTTGATAACGCAGTAAGCAAAAGCGATCAGCGCCAGAATGTTGAAAAGATTAAAATTCAAATCGGCAGAGATTGCGAAGCTGCCTACCAGCACAGATGTGCTTTCTCCCGCAAGGTCGAGGGTTCTGCCGCCCGCAAAGATTGCGGACAGGTCATGAGAGAAGGTATTTTGCAGGCTGATACAGAATTTGTATAGTTCCACCGGTACAACGCCGATGAGGGAGCAGGCGAAAAAGCCTTTCAGAATATTGATTGCCGTGGTCTTGATGTTTGCCCGCCCGTTTTGGTATTCTATCGCCACATCAAAGATGGCGACAATCACCCCGGCGATAAACAGCGACCAGCCGAACAAGGTAAACAGCCGGATCGTCGCCCTGATCCAGTCAAGCTCAAAAATATCCGCGCCCATATTGCCCATCATAGTAAAGAAATCGGCAACGGCGTTATAGATGGTTTCATAGAACCATTTCAGCATGGTGTTCCAGATGACATTGGAGATCTGCTCGCCAAGAAACTCAAAGGTGCTTCCGATGGCGTCACCAATGCCGGAAAAAATATCCCCTAACCAGTCAAACAATGTGTTCACCTCCTGTCAGGGCTGCCCTTTCCGGGGCAGCCCTACGGCTGATTAGAGGATTGTCCAGATATACAGCGGAGCCGTCAGGGTGAAGATCAGGCAGGCAAACAGAATACAGGGCGCGGCAAATTCAAACTGCCCGTGCTTCCTGTATTCAAAATAGCTGGTGCCGACCTTTACGAAGAACAGAATTGCCAGAATCATATCCACAACCGGAAACACCACATTATTGACTACCGTCTTAATCTGTGCCTGCGCTGTATTCCATGTGTTTTCAATGGCGCCCGCCACATCGCCTGCGGCAAAGGCAGATACGGCGGAAACCGAGATCATAACCGCCATCATCATGACGCAGAGCAGGATTCTCATTGTTTTCTTTTTCATAAGCGATTTCCTCCAATTAATTTAACGATTTCTTTTTCCCGAATCTTCCGGGTTTTCACATTGAGGTTTTTGCAGAATTGAAGCTCGGCGGCCATACCTTCGGTCACCTCATCGCCAAACTGCCACAGTTCATCGCAGAACCACAGCAGGGAAAGCCCCGCCGCCATCCCGATTTCACGCTCCTTCGGTTTGCTGTCATCGAGGCACAGCGCATAGAAATGCGGTACGACCGGAGCCGTACCGCACAGCAGCGCATATTTGGCGTATCTCTTTACCCGTTCAAGGTTCTCATGGACATTGCCGCCGAGCGGAGCGCAGATATACACCTTTTTCATCATTCGTCGTCATCGTCCTTTTTGCGCTTGATCGCCATAATCCCGACAGAGACGAGGCCGCCCAGAGCAACGGCTCCCAAGCCAATCCAGAAGCCGAGATTGCTGTTATCCCCGGTTTGTGGAACATCGGGCGTCGGCGGAACGAGCTTCACGGTCTGACCTTCATCCTCGATATCCGCATGAACGGCGATCTCCACGCCGTCACGGGAAACGGATTCAAACACAACGATTTCCGTCTGCTTAGTAATGCCGCCGGCGTCGAAGGTAAAGGTCATCTTTACCTCGCCGTCTGCCGTTTCAGGCTTAAAGGTATAGGAGCTGCGGATTTGCTCACCGTTCACTGTAAACGGCTTTCCCGTAGCTTTATCCATCAGAATGCCGCTGACCGTGTACTCCTTGCCGGGGGTGAGATTTTTATATGAGACAACGTCTTCAATGGTAATTGTGCCTTTGGCGGGGACTTCCTTTTTGCCATCCACAGAGGCTTTGGTTCCGATCTCCGGCACCTTGACCTTTACCGTCTGTCCTTCATCCTCGATATCTGCATGGACGGCAAGCTCTTTTCCGTCCTTGTACAGGCTCTCAAATACGACAAGTTCAGTTTCTGTCTTTATAAACTTGGAATCAAAGGTGAATTCGACGATTGCCTCGCCGCTTGGCGCATCCGGTGTAAACACAGTTTCCGCATGGATTTCCTCACCGTCAATCACAAGAGGCTTGCCGGTGGACTTATCCATGAGAACACCCTTCAGCACATATTCCTTGCCGGGGATGAGATGCTTGTAGAAAACGGTATCGGTAAGGGTGAATACCTCAGTGGCGCAGATTTCCTTTTCTCCGTCCACGACTGCCGTTGTTCCGATTTCGGGGATACGGTCATTGACTACGGTGATTTCAATGATTTCTTCCTCTGCCGTAACCGTAACAGGATAGAGTTCCTCATTGGGGAGGAAGCCCTCGGCAGGCTTCAGTTCCTTAACCAGCCAATTCCCATAGGGTACATTCTCAAAGGTGAAGATACCGTCCTCACCGGATTCAGCGGTCAGGATTGCGGTTTCCTCCGTGTATTCAGCTTCATCTGCATGAAACAGGCCGAAGATCGTACCTGCGATAGAGTCCTCGGTTTCACGGTCAATCTTCAAGCCCTTGATCGTGCCGTAGATGATGTCGTTTTCAATCGGCTCTCCATCATTTGCAGAGAGAGTGACGGTTCCCACATCCTGCCCGGCATACACAAACTCCACGGGATATTTTTCATTTGAGAGCATATAGTGGCTGTCCACGGCGATTTCCTTGACATACAGTTTTGCACCCACGGGGATATCCGATGCAAAGGCGGCTTTGCCGTTTTCATCGCAGGATACGATTTCCATAAGCCCGTCTGCCGGGATTACGCTGCCGTCTGCGGCGGTGAGATCCTCGGCGGCGAACAGTCCGAACTGAACCGTGAGGATTTCACCATTCATGCCAATCTGGAATCGCTCGTCCTGCTCCATAATTTTTGAGAGATTGATCTGCACACGCTGGCGCTCGTTGTAGAAGGAGGCAGCGGTTTCGGTAATGTTGATTTCCTGTCCTGCGTAGGTGAGCTGCACCGATTTTCTCTCAGGATTCAGCACCATGCCATAGGGCGCTTTGACTTCACGGATTTCATAGCTTCCGAGATACAGCGGCACTGTGGTGGCTGCTCCTGTACTGTCCGTTTCTATCGTGGCTGCAACTTCGCCTTTGCTGTATCGCAGCGTACCGTCCGGCGTGATGATATCCTCGGCGGCGGTGATTTCATAGACAGCCCCGGCAAGCCATGCCGAAGCATAAACCGGCTGATACAGGCCGTCCGCTTCTGTAACAGAGGAGAACACCTCGCCGGATTTGCTGACGGTAATCGTACCCATCTGCGGCGCATTCTGCTTTTCCACCTTGATAATTGTTACAGCGCTTTCCTCGGTTGAATTGTCCTCGGTTACATCAAAGGTTACCGGGGTGCTGTCGAGAACATATCCATACGGTGCGGACACCTCAACAAGCGTGTATCCCAAACCGTAGGGCAGCTTTTCGGGCGTGATCAGCATTCCTTCATCTGTGGTATAGAAGGTGTCAATCGTTATGATCTCCGGGTAGGTGTAGGTCATCGTGACAAGGCTGCCGCTGGGATCGTAAATCTGAAAACCGGCGCCCGCATAGGGAATCACTTTGCCGGTGGTGCTGTCGGTCTTGATCACCTTGATGAAAGACTCGAATGTTGCGTTGTTAATGAGATAACGATACACCCCGCCGTCATCACGGATGAACACATCGAAAGGCTTCATAAGCTCGTTGCCGTCCCAGCCTTTTGTCTGTCTGACGGTATAAATGCCGTAGGGCAGGAGCTTGGTTTCCGCAAAGCCGTTTTCGTCACACACGAGATAATCGCACTCGGATTCCTTTGCATTTTCATAGCTGCCGGAGGCTTTGAGGAACACCTCGAACTCCGCACCTGCTTCCGGTGTTTCAATCTGCGTCTCTCCGTCATCGCAGTGCTTAATGACAGCGATTTTGCCGGTCGTGACGGTTTCCAGTGCGTCAAGGGCGGCGCTGTTGTATTCCACCTCGTAGAGCTTTGGCTCCACGCCGATATGCTGGGTATCGCCGTTCAGCAGATAGCCCTCGGACGGATTCAGTTCCCGCAGGCTCCAATCCGAATCGCAGATATAATATTCGGTAATAAACTGTCCATTGGTGTCGGTGGTATAGGTGTCGATGAGCTGATCGCCCTTAAAAATACCGTATTCCGCACCGGCGAGGCTTGCATCACCCTGTGCGGTTCCTGCTTCGGAATCGCTCTTGGTGACGGTGAGCTGCCACTTCTTGAGGATATTATCAAAGGATTTTTCCGTTACCTTGTTCCACTCGATGGCTGCCGTCTGCTTGTCCGGCACCACATAGCGGATGGCGGTATCCATTTCTTCCAGCACATAGCCGGAGCCGATGAGGACATCCCGGAAATACGCCTTGCCTGTGTTGTCGGTTACGGCGTATTCGTCTACCGCAAGCCCGCTGTAGGAGGTGCCGGAAAGGTGGAATTTCACACCCTCGTTCAGGCCGTCCTCACTGGTTTTGGTTACGGTGAGATCGCCGCGCTTCAAAATATTGTTAAAGGTGACGGTTGATGTCTGTCCGCTGACCACAGTGACGCGGCGGGTTTCCTGCGGCTCGTATCTGTCCTCTGTGAGTTCTGTCACGGTATAAACGCCGGGCATAAGGTTATCAATCTGAATCTGACCGCCGTTTTTCGTCTGAACGGTTTTATCGATGCCATTGCCCTGCACATGAAAATTGATCCCGTCCACCTTGCCGTCCTCGGAGGTTTTCACGATTTTGGCGGAGCCGTAGGATACCTTCACATTCAGAAATCCCTTTACGGGATCGCTGACGGACTCGGCATAAGTGATTACATCCTGTAAGGTGGAATGACCGGGCAGATAGTGGCCATCCGTCCAAGTGATGATCCCGCGCCGCTGGGAGTTTTTCTTTTCTGCCGTAATGCTCACAGCAGAGGCAGGCGCAGTTTTGGCTGTGATCGTGAGCTTGTTGCCGCTGACTGAAAAGCTCAGTCCGTTTCCGCTGAAACTGTAATTGCCAAGGACATTGTTGGTATCCGTCAGCGTTGCCGTATACTCGCTGCCATTCCACGCAAGCTCAATGCTCTGCGCTCTGCCTGCGGTCTTGCTCATGAAGCTGGGCAGCTTGGAATGCTCTTGAACACTGCTTTCGATGCTGCTGTAATAGCTGATAATCTTAGCGCGCAGCGGATGGGCATTGCTGATCTGATCCGCCACGGCGTCGTAGCTCCCGGTATCTACATGATTAAAATCCGAATCGCGCTCTCCCACAACAGTTTCCCAAATGAGAAGCTGGGTTGCTGCCGCATAAGCCAGCTTATCTCCGCCCTCATTCTGACTTTTCCATGAGGTGGAGATGTTGCCGGTATAACCGTACTGCATAATCCTGCCGATGAAGGCTTTGATTTCATAGGGCGCGATGGTTTTGTTGTAGTCGGAGGGATAGTTCTCCCAAAAATCCTCACCCCATTTTGTCAGCACATCGCCGTTGTCCAGCGGTACGCCGGGTTCAATGCAGTAACAGATGTTACCCTCATACGATCCCATTGCCCGGACGGTGGTATAGATAGAACTGCCGGAAGACCAGCCGTTCATATATTGGAGATTCCCGTGTCCCCATGTGCCGCTGTAGTCGAGATTGGCGTCCCCGTCGCGGGGATAGGAGATGAGGAGAACCTCATCCGTTTCCGATGCTGCGAAAGCGGTGGTTGTGCCGATCCCCATAAAGGCGGAAAAGCACAGAAGCACCGCCATGAGCATGGAGAGACTTCGTTTGCATTTTGTTTTCATATTGTAAAGGCTCCTTTCGAGGCAAACAAAAAGCACACCGTTTTTCACGATGTGCCTTGTCCGCGTATTTGATTTTGATTTATGCGTAGCCGATATAGATGTCCCACGAGGTGTCTGTTCTCGGCTCCGCCCATATCCACACAGCCGTGATATCCACATCGCGGCTGTACTTATCCAGCATCCCGCACAGATCCCGTTCCAGATATTTGCTGTTCGCGCTGGCGATGATGGGATTGTCCCAGCAGGAGACCGCCTCGCTGTCCAGCTCCAGCCCGATGCTCTGTGCATAGCTTTTTGCGTAGGACACCCAATAGCTCACATCGAACTTCGGCTGGGCAGGCTGGGTGGGTTCCGGTTCCGTAGGAAGCGGCTCCGGTTCGGGCGGTTCCTGCGGCTGCGTTTGTGCAGCAGGCGGTTCCTGTGGCTGTTGCGGCTCGGCAGGTTCCGCAGGCTTTTGCGGTTCCGTCTGTACGGGCGGCTCGGTCTGCTCCGGAGCAGATTCCACCTCCGGTTTTTTTTCTGTCGGATGCTGTGGTTCGGATGCAGAGGATTCTGCAGGTGGTTCCGGTTCTTCCGATACAGTCGGTTCGGCAGGGACGACATCGCTTATATCAATGCCCGATGTTTCATCTGCCGTTTCTTCGGCATTCACCTGCACCGTTTTAGATTCGGATACCGGAGCCGTATTGCCGCATCCCGCAAGGCTGATACAGATTGTGCCTGCGAGGAGGACTGCGTATATTTTGGTTTTCGTCATTGTAATCACCTCTGACTACAAGAATACGGACGAAAGCCGAAAAGTCCAGCGAGAATGGCGCGTTTTTTAAAGAAATCACATCCGCTGCTCAAAAACAGGGACAGCTTCCTCCGGCTCGTCCATATCCTGCGATTCATCTTCTTCCATGTGCAGGCGCTGCTCATACGCTTCCAAGACTGCGTCGCTGATGGCGTTGCGGGAGGTTTCGTTCAGCGCGAACACCACATCCGAATACTGCATCACGCCATTGCGGTCTTTGTAGGAGCGATAAGGCATCCGGGCGAACAGTCCGTTTTTGCTGTCCATGACGGCGATATCCCGGATGACATACTCACCGCCGAGGATTACACTGGCGTATGCCTTGATACGGTTGTCTTTGCCGATAAAGCGATCAATCTGTGCTTTGATTTTCATTGTTTTTCCGCCTTTCTACCATGCATAGAATTCAAATCCCATATTGTTTTGTATTTCCTCCGGGGAGATATCTTCAATTTCCGCAAATCGCTGCTTGTATTTCTCCATTTCCGCATCCGTAAGGGATCGGAGGTTTTCTCCTTCCTCTCCCACAACAAAGAACGGTCCGGCGATAATATCTCCGTCCAAGCGGCGGTTTCCCTCCATGCCGATGAGCTTTGCCTCATCGTTGCAGACAAGCAGTGTGCCGTCACCGTTTCCGATCATCTCAAACAGGCCGCCTACCGTTTCCTGTAAATCATCAAGCTGGTCTGTAATGAGCGTTTCGTAAGGAGCTTCATGCGGCTCCACCATAAGAACACGGAGCTGCTTAGGCATGGGAATCTTCTTCCTGCTGTTCCGCCCACTTTAGGGACAGATGGATCAGCGCCGCCCGCTGTTCGCTTTTGGACAGGTCGTCCAAAAACTGCAGCAGTGTAATGCCCTCCGACACTTTCTCTGTGGGTGTTTTGGGGTTGGAGCGGCAGTCACCGCAGATTTTCTCTCGCCTGACCACCACGGTTCGGTCATCCTGCTCGGTAAAGGACAGCACATCGTTGTACGAAAACCCGACACGGCTGCGGATTTCATAAGGAATGGTAATGCGGCCTTTCTTGCCGAGAATACGGTACAGCTTACGCATTGTCATCATCCTCTCCGTCAATCTGTTCCTTCAGGCATTCGCCGCAGCAGGGGCAGCAGTAAGGACAGCCCTCGCAGTCCTCGTTGTAATCGTCACAGAAGACATCATCCTCCGCTTTCTGGATGACAATGCGTTTCCCGTCCACAAAGGCTTCCGCCGTCACGCCGGGGACAATACCCACAGCCACCAGCGCCTCGGAGGGTACGGGAATCAGTTCAAAATCATATCGTTTCATTGTAGAGTATCCTTTCATTTAATATTTCCTGCGTATCCAGCCCGTCAAACAGCGTGAGCTGCACACAGGATCGGGCAAGCTCCGTGGTGTCGTAGTTGGAAATCAGCAGTTCAGGGTATTGCTTTCCGTTGTCATATTGCTGGGCGATATTGGACAGCCGGGTAACGCTCTCAATCACAATACCCGGTTGGGAGTACAGCTCACGGATGAAGCCGCAGTCGTTATACGACAGCAGGAATTTTCCGTCGATAGCAAGCAGCGCTTCGGCAAGTCCCTGATGGTCAAAGCCGTCTGTCGAGACCGCCTCGTAATACTGATCCGCCTGATAATACGGCGGATCGCAGTAGAAGAAGCTCTCCTTGCGGTCATACTGCCGGATGAGCTTTATGCAGTCCTTGTTCTCAATGACTACCTTTTGCAGCCTTCCCGCTGCCGCCTCAATCAGCGGGAAGTTGTTCCACATGGCGTGGGGCTGGCTGCCGAAGGTAGTGGTTCCGGCGGCGTAGCTGTACCGGATCAGGGCATAGTAATAGGCGGCTCTGCGCACATCGGGCAGCGCCGCCTGAGAATGAAGCATCTGTTTCATATACTCAAAATCAAGGCGGGAATTGAGAAGAAACCGAAGCTCATCCCGGAGCTTATCCGGCTGTTCCCGCACACAGCGGTAAAGATTGACGAGGTTTCCGTTGAAATCGTTGAAGACCTCAAAATCATTTCCGGGCGGCTTGTGGAACAATACCCATCCGGCTCCGCCGAACACTTCGATATATCGCTTGTATTCCAAGGGAAAGCGGGCGAGGATTTCGTCCCGCAGAGCTTTCTTTCCGCCCACCCATGCCATAAAGCTGTTGATGAAATCACCTCCTTTGCGGAGGCGTCTGCGTGCAGAAAACCCGCGGAAAGCAAAAAGAGACCGTTTTCCATGTACGGGTTTCCATACACGCAAAACGACCTCTTTGTTTAATCCATGCGATTCAATTTTTCGTTGAGCCTGCGGATTTCCTGCTCATAGCGGCTAATCCGATTGAGCTGCATACCGCAGAGGATCATGCCCACCGTACAGCCGCCCAGCAGCAGTCCGATTACAAAATTCAGCACAGCTTCATCACCTCGCTTTCCTGCGGGGAATCCGTGCGCAGAAATTCTCCGAATGTTTGGAATTCCCCGGTAAAATTCGGCGCGGTATCCTCTGTCAGCGGGATATATCCGGCTTCTCCAAAGTCAATCGGCTCTTTGGTGATAACCGTCCCACCGTGATTTACGCCGACCTTCGGTTCAAGGGAGACAAACTCCCCGCCATCTCCGTGGCGCAGATGATAGCAGTACAGACCGGCAGGGATATCCTGATCGGTCAGACGCCCATTTGCAAACAGCGCAGGCTTGTCAAACAGTTCAATTGCCTGATATTCCTCGCTTTCCATACAGATATACCTTGTGCCATTGGCATTCAGGCTCAAATCCATATCAGAAGGATCGCAGTCCCATATACCGCAGGCAAATTCGATGGCTTCCTTCTCGCTTTCAGGGACATATTCCTCCGTCCACTCTCCGCCGGAATAGCAGCGTCTGCCGCAGTTATGGCCGATATCCTCATCCGCCCATTGATGCTCGAAGGTGACGGCGGGGAACATTTCGGACAACTTTTCCAAGATTGGATGGGGCGCTGCCCATGCGGTCTGAAAACACAGCGCATCATTGCCGCTGTAATCCACACCCTCGTCGTAGCCGTAGGCGTTCCATTTTGTACCCCAATTTTCAATGCACCAGTCATACCAGGTGGGCGCGCCATACTGACGGAGGTTATTCCATGCGGTTTTGCCAAGCTCCCATTCGTCCCGTCGGATGTCCGTGCGTTGCCGGAGGAAGATTTCCTCACTTTTTTCGGGGATATCTTCAAGGGCTTTTAATGCGTCCTTCGCAGAGCGCCCGAAGGTATACACCTCAATAAAATCCCGGTAGGCTCTCAGCCCTCGGTCAGTTCGGGTTCCTGATTCGATGTTGAGGCTCTCCGGCATAGGGATGATCTTCTCGAAATCCACCGTTCCGACGCCAAACATATCGGATTTGATGCGTTTCAGCATCTGCTGGATTTCCTGCTCGCTGCCGCTTAAGGAGATAATATTTTCTACATGATTCGGCATTGCGCTCACTCCTTTACAATTTCGAATTTTTCGTTTACCGCCTTGAGCCGGGAGAGGATATCCACCAGCACCGGCACCATAATGCTGTTGCCCACCAGCTTATACAGCTTGCTGTCGGACAAACCGAGTTCCTTTTGCAGCTTGAAAAACTGTTCATCGGAGAACCCCATGAGGCGGAAGCATTCCTGCGGGACCAGCCGCCTGATCCACCCGTGATGGAGGATTCCATGCCGGTCTACTACCGTGAGGCAGTGGGCTGGAGCGCCGTTTGGCCGTATGCGCGGGCCGTTCTGCCGGATGGTTTCCCGGTTGGGATTGATAACGGGATACACGCCGTCGTACTCAAAGAATACAGCGGAATGCTCTCCCTTGCGGTGGCTCATGCCCGAATCCTGTCGGGCGGTGATGCATCGGGCGGTATCGGTGAATTTGGAATTTTCATTGTAATCCACGAGGTACAGCCCGGTCTTGCCGCCGAATCCGCCGCAGGAGGCGGTCTGCGTTACGGCTGTTCCGTTTGCGTCGTAGACTCGTTTTCCCTGTGCCTGATGATCTGTGAGTTCGGAAAGAGCTTTTCCGCTTTTTCTCTCGACAGGAAGTATTTCTCCGGCACATCGGGGATCAGAATATCCGACAAGGAACACGCGCTTTCGGCTTTGGGGAAGGTAAGCCGCGCCGTCAATACATTGCCATTCGCACAGATACCCCAATCGAGATAGCTCACTGAGGATTGCGGTAAAAACCCGCCCTTCGCAAATCGTGCGGATTGGGGGTACATTTTCAAACACGAAAAATGCAGGGTGTTTCGCTGCAAGTATGCGGGCAAGCTCAAAGAAAAGAGTTCCCCGTGGATCGTCGAAAGCCTTTCTTGCTCCTGCTGCGCTGAAAGCGACGCAGGGGAAACCGCCGACAAGAAGATCGAAATCAGGGATTTCATCGGTGTTGACTGCTCTTGCGTCATCGCAGAAATATTCTCCTTCCGTTTGGTATAGGGTGCGGTAGGCTGCAACAGCCGTAGGATCGTTGTCGCAGTAGCCCACAAAAGAAAAACCGCCGAGCTGTTCGGCGGCGGTGCGGAACGCGCTCATTCCGCAGAACATATCGAGTATTCGGATTGCCATAGGCATTACGCCTCGTCCTTGCATCATCCTTTCTTTACTGCATCTTTATCCCAAAATCCTGTGAATCGGTCATTTCCAGTTCCTCTGTCAGTTCTTCCTCCGTCAGCTTACGGAAGGCGTCCTCTCCGGGGACAATACCAAGCTGTCTGCCATTATCAAAATGGCAATGCAGCGTTCCGATATCGTCCACAGCCACCACGGTGCCTCTTGTCCCTGCTTCAATCGGATGGGGATCATCTCCCATTTGCAGGAGCAGGATTCTTGTGCCGGGCGGATAGCCGTCTTTCATTCTCTGTGTAAAATGTTGTTCGGCTTCCAATCTGTTCATTTCACATTCTCCCTTCATTCCATTTGTATATTTCCGAAATGCGGACTGCCGGTCATTCGCTGCCGAAAATCCGATTCGTTTTCCATAAAGTAATCGTCGCCGCTGTTCCAGAAGGACACATACAGATCGCCGTCATCGGTGTGAATTTCTCTTTGTTCCAGCCCTTCTCCAAACCCGTCCGCTGCCTGACCGATCAGTTCCTCGATCCATTCCTGTTCCTCTTCCGGGGAGAAGGGTTCCCGGAGACCGGTGCGGATGACTCCGAACAGCTCGCCGCCAACCTCCTGCACATCCCAAACGGCGGAGACGAGCTTTTCCTTTGCACCTTCGCTGCCGTGAAAATAGTCCGCCATATTGTTAAGGTCACGATCCTGCTCCCTTTGCAGCAGATTTTGAATTGCTCTCTTGTTGGAAAGCGCGTAGCCGTTATCCACCTCATACCAATCTCCGTATTCCTCGTCGGTCATGTGGATTTGCAGGGGGCAATAGTAATTGACGGTAACGCCGATCAGTCCATCGGTCATGGCCTTGATATCTGCCACGATTGCCTGCGGGGAGTAATACTGACCGTGGACAATATGCTGCTCGATTTCCTCCTGAAGCTCCGGTCTGGCGTTTTCCACCATGTGCGCGCACAGGTTGGCGTCATCCAGAGAATGAGCAGAATTGAACAGCACAGCCAAGCTATTTCCGATATCTGAATCGGCAAAGAGCTTTACGCTGATCTCCTGTTCCTCATCGTCATGGATGGGAATCTCCGTAAGCCGCTGCCGGATACCGATCTGTGCCAGATCGTATTGCAGGCTGAAACGGTCTGCGGGGAGCGACAGGATCGCTGTCTGATCTCCCTTGCGAATCAGGGCATTAATCATGACGCACCTCCGATCCGTTCAAGACCGCTGCGCCGAAGCGGGCAATGGCAACAGCCTGTACGATGAGGCGGAAGACTCTGTCGGATATCACCGCACCGTCCGACAGCTCGCAAAGGGATATCTGCCTTTCGCCGGTCTGTAATTCCTTGACTGCTTTCCAGAGGGCATATCCGTCCGTGGAGATATCTCCGAGGCGGACGCTTTCCAGCTCCACCTTACCGCTGCTTGCGATATGCCGCTTTGTCCTGATCCACAGGGTATGGTCTGCGGTCAGCAGATACAGGGCGGCAAGCGCCTGATTGCTCGGCTTGTGCAGATTCAGCCGTCCGGCTTCAAAAATCTGCTTGTGTCGGTTGCTTTGAAAAATCATGTGTTCAACATCCTTTCGGTTATATAGTTTTGAGAGCCGTCTTTGGAACGGAATGTGCCTTGCCCCGGCAAAGGCGGATTTGACGGCCTCACTGAGAGAAGCCCCTCCACACCCAAGCCGGATATCCAGCACCGGGCATATCTCTGCGGTACAGCCGTTCTTTTTTCTGTAGTGAAGGCAGAGCCTGCAATCGCAGTCATCCTTGGTGTATCTGTACGGGCTGCGGTTTCTCCCGCCGCCACGCTGACTGACTCCCGGTGGGCGTTTCATGATTGCCTCAACGCTGCCCAGGGAAGGGGTATCGGTAAAGTACATTTAATCGCTCCTTTTTGAAAATGAAAAAAGCCCGGAGTCTTTTGCAAAACTCCGGGCAGGCAGATAGCAAAAACAGCAGGCAAGTTTTCTCTGACTTGCCTGCCGTTTCAGCAGTTATTCAGTTGTACGGGAGTTCAGATCCATTCTCAAAGCAAAAATGGCGGTTTTATATCTTCAAATATGCATCCTGAAATCCCGGCATTTGGGCAGCAAAAAACCCCGACAGAATCGGGGTTTTTGCGGAACATATCTTTTTTATGTTCCCTTTTTGGCGGAGTGGGTGGGATTCGAACCCACGGACCCTTGCGGATCAAACGATTTCGAGTCTTGTTCGCACTTGGTACTTTCGTGTCTGCTGTGGTCGGTGGCGGCAGTTTTGGAAACGGCGAAAATCCTTGTGCTGCAACGGATTTCGGACGCACCGACCGGTATTGACCAGCTCCATATCAGAAAAAACCAGAGTTCAAATTGAAATGAGAAATGCCCCAAAACGATCGATTTTTTGCACGCTGGCAAGAAAATACGCAAGAAGAAAACCCTTGTCCGGTATGGTTTTGCAGACAGCCCCCCGGATAAAATGCAAGAAAAACCGGCTCAAAACAGATTATACGAAGCGCCCTTTCGGACCGAAACACAGAAAGGAGTCTTCGTTATGAAATACGACGCCAAGGAATTCAAAAAATATCCGGAGATTATGAACAAGGAGCAGATGCGGATCGCCTGCCACATCAGCAAGCAGACGGCGCTCTATCTTCTCCAATTCAACCTGATTCCTCACACCTGTACCGGTAAGAAAACCCGCTGCTACGCTATCAAAAAGAGTGATGTGATCGCTTTTATGAACGACCGTGAGGTCAACCCGGAAAAATACATAGCGCCGAAGAACTGGTACAAATACGGAAGCGAAATGGTTCGGCCCTATAAAATCCGCATCCATCCGCCGTGCGCCAAGGACGAGAAGAAGCTCCGGGGCTACTATGAGAGCAAGTTGGCCACGCTGCCGGATGTGATGGATGTGGCCGCCGCCGTGGACTTTACAGGCTATAACCGCCGCACCGTCTGCCAATGGATTCGCGTGGGGAAGCTAAAGGCGCTGGCGCTGCTGCAGAAGTACATGATCCCCAAATGCTATCTCATCGACTGGCTCTGCTCGGATGATTACAACAGCACCAACCGCAAATCCCGCCGGCATATCGATATGCTTTGGGAGGTACAGAAATGGAGAGATGGGCGATGAAGAGACGCATAGTTGGAGATCTGATCTATACAGCAGCGTTGACCCACAGGAACGCAGTTATCGCGCGAAAAAGACCGTTAGGGAAATGTCAGCCTCTATGCTTGATGGTATGTAGAAAAAGAGCTTACAGAGCGACTGTCCGGTGAGGGCAAGGATTTATCCCTGTGCATCTGCAACGCTTACTCGAAATTCAATGGAAGCCCTAACTGGAGACCTTTGTCAACGATTTCCGTCTCGACGAATAGTTAATGCTGTATGCCTTTTGGGACGACAACGCCCCGCCTGAGAGCTTTTTCATGGGATGGATTATCGTCAAAACATGAAAAGAGTGTTTCTTCAGCTTCATCTTGCCCAAGAGCGTAATTCAAAAAGGTGCTTTGTGGATCCTCTCTTAGCAAAAATGTTTGATAAGGATGCTTTGAAGTCGTTGACTGTCCGATAATGCTATTTCTCCATCATTCAATGCATTTGCTATGGCAACTCGTACGCATCCTTTGACCTTCTCATTTTTTGCAATCTGCTCCAATGTATGTGGGTAAAGGTTTAGCAGCCACGAAACATCAAATTTATTGAAATCAAATTTTGTGTATTCACAATAAAAGTCAAACGCCGCACTATTACCAAGGAACTCACGGAAATCCTTTGCATTGAGAACACTGATCAGGCACCAGTAACCAACTTGATCTAACTCTTCATAAGGGCGTTTATTTGGATATACAACTATGCCATTGTTGTTATTCTCTTGCGCTGCATCTATTCTTTGCCGAAGGAATATCTTCAATTGAGTTTTCGCTGCTTTACTAATCCGCGCATCGCATTGCACTAACATTTCGAATAGATCGAAGCTAAAGTTCGTGCGCGATTGTTTATTAGCCCATGTGATTAGCTTCTTCTGTTGATTGTTTGAAACATACCCGTAGTAGTGCTGCGTTATCTGGCGATTCATCTGGAAAAGATTATTGTCTATAATCTGCGAGACTCTTGCAGCCAGTCTTCGCGAAAAGTGTTTTTCCCCTGGTGCAAAAATATAATGAACAAGATTACAATAATTGATACCGGTGTTTCTGGAGAGCACTTCAAACCTCTCGCCGTTCTTCAATGCAGAAATATTCCTATCCAAATAGGAAATCAGAGTATTCTCTACAATTCTACTTGTTTCTTTACTGTACATTTTCCTACGCTCCAGTTGACGATCAAGGAATAGAATCTTATCATCTATCAATATCTCCCTAAACTCTTGCGTAAGGATAAAGCTGCATATCTTATCAACTAAGCCCTGTGAAATGTTGACATATCCAAGTAAAACGAGACAGTTTTTAATTTGCGTTTGTAATCCTATAACATCGATGTTGTTTTTTGTAGCTCTGACAGCAGAGCTGTAGTAATCCAGTAAATTGTTTACAGCCGTCTCAACCAAATCCATATTCCGAAACGCGATTGTTTCAATGTGATGTTTCTTTAATAACGCGCTTATTTCTTTTGCGTCAAAATACTCTATGAAACAATGAAAATCGATCTCGTCAAAATGAACATCATTCCCACCAATAAACGGAAATGGTTGCTCATGCAATACTTTTTTGCCCTGGATGGAGTATTTATATACCAACAAGGACATAAGGTTTTTGACTGCGTTCCTATATTCCGAAAACACATCCGCTACGATACCATTTCCCAGCAGGAAATGCAGGTAATCGTTTACTCTGCAAATTGCCTTTCCACTACTCGTCATGCCAAATTCAGTTGTTCCAGACTCGATTACTTTTTGAAGCTTTTGCCCGTCAGCAAAAGCCTCATACGAATATTTATAGAGCATATTTGCACTATGAATATCTCTGAGGTTGTCATATGTATTTCGGAATTCTACTGGAAGACGTCTAAAGAGGTTTTCAGCCTCTAAATCATTCGGAGATAATGCTTCAATAGCATCAAGGTTATAACAGCGATACCATGTATTAACATTTTTGATTACTTTCCAAAGGCTGATACAGTTGGATTCAGCAAAATAGTACATCAAATAATTCGATTCCTTAAAAGCTTGCTTTGCAACCTCTGAAAAGTGAAAGAATGCTTCGTCGTATCGTCTTAGTCGAGATAGATAAAACGCTTTTTTATAATTTCTCTCCAGCGTTTTATAATTCTTTGTTGAAAATGTGCACATCGCAGAATAATCGAATAGAATGCAATTCTTATCTGCAAAAGGCACCTCGCCAGCAACAAAGCGTCTGTATTTGTGCCCATCTTCTACCTCGAGTATTCTCGCTTTTCTGAAGACATCGAGAATGCAGCGATACTTTTCCAACATAGTCTTTGTAAGGTTATCCTGTTCGCCCTCAGATAATTGGTTTATCGTAAAAAACTTTTTCAAAAGCAAACTGTCATTGTTGGATAAGCGTATGACGCCGTCATCACCAATTATAACATATGGATACAGCCTTTTTGATACATCTTCGATTCGAAGGGCGTTCAAGCAGCCCAAGGGTTGTAGTAGATTATACAGAATCTCAAATGCGTCATCCTCTGATTTCCCATCTAATGATAGCTCAGATTGATTCTTCAGCGCAGCAAAGATTGCGGTGTAGCGATCTAAATAAACGTCAGTTGAAGCAATGAGTTTATTCCATTCAATAACTAAGAGCCCCTTCGACTGGTGATAAATAATCTCGGTATCTGTAAGGACTTGGCTGCCAACATATAGGAAGATCGGCTCCCGGAAGCTATCTTTAAGTAGTGTTTTTGTCCAGTTCAGAATCAGCTTAATATTATAATCATTTAGGCTGTATCCTATGAAAACAACAGTGTTGGTGGAAAAAATGGACTTCACCAATGTTTCAATTAGCTTGAAATTGTCGCTATAGTTGAGGTAATCCTCTTCCTTAAGCACAAAATTATTATGTTTGAAATCTCCGTGTAGTTTTAGAATAAATCTATCTCCAAAAATAGTCGGAACATCTTCATCGCGCGAAACAACCTTAAAGCTCTGACAATACTGAACCGCTGCATCTTCCAATAGCGTGTCATAGTTGGTGGTAATAAAAGAGACTGGATTAAGGTTTAGCATTTCTCGATGGATGACATTTGGCAACATGGGCGAAGAATGAAGCTGTGCCTTGACAAACGTATAGTATTCTTCCTTGTTCTCACCTAAAGAATAATAGAACATCTGCGGAATTTGCAGATACTCATCGGAAGAATACTCATCTTTTCGTGCTTGTCCCAATCTATCACTAATTGCATGAATCAGCCTCTTCCAAGTTGGTGCTCCGGAGAGTGCTGATACGCCTGCACCGACGAAAAACGTAAGCGCATTGTTTTGTGAAGCAGTTAGTATTCTCTGTAATTCCTTCTCGTACATACGCTACCTTTCTTGCCGCAACGAATAAACATATAGTGTATAACAGGTACTTATCTCTCCTGTCGGTGGCGCACGTCATTCAGCCATTCGCCCCTGTACTTGAAATAGCGCGGGCCGGCAACGGAGTATTTGCTGCCAGTGAGTAGCTGAGCCAAAGCCGAGAGCGAGTAGACCTGCCCTTGATAGCTTACCGTTTTATCATCCACTACCGTGCATTTGATTTCCGGGTTATTGCAATACTCAATCTCCTCACCGGGTTGAATGCCGCACATGGAGAAGCGGAAAGGAGACTGGCGCTCTTTGTGCTCAGCATCGATCTCCTGCGCGGTTTCCTCCGCATGCTTCTGGGTTTCATCCATAGCAATTCGTTTTAGCTTGTCCGCGCAGCCGTGGATCTCCGCAATGGCCTCCAGGATGGAATAGGCGTCTTCCGGTGATATGGCATAGAACTCACGGGTGCGCTGCTTTCCATTGAAGTTCTCGATGGAACGTAGATTGGGGTTCAGCTTGTCAATGATGCTGTGAATCTTCAGATCAGAAAGCCGCGAATTGACCTCATAGGTTGCGTAGACCCGGAAGGCAAAGGGAATACACTCGCTCCGGTTGAGCTGCTGCAGCCGCTTGTCGATATCGTCTGCATATCCAATTTTAACATATTCGGGAAAAGACGGATTGGTCAGTATGTAAATGACTCCTGTTTTATCCATATAATTTCCTCCGTTTCTTTCACTTAAAATATAGCACCGTCAAACAGTCACTCCGCTAATGCTTTTCTAATAATCTCACTTCTTCGAGAAGCTATTTTTTCTAAAGACCCTTCCAGTTCTTTTATAGCCATTTCATAGTCCGCTACTTTCGACATAGCGTTGTTTTGTATTGAAATATCAGGAACAGTAAATGTAATTCCCTGTACTCTGTCGATGGAAGCACGATACGACCGAGAGAAGCCCACTTTTCCACCTTCGACTTCGAGAAGGTGTGCAAGATAACGAGGATTTACTTCAGAGGTCTTGCAACGGAGGACACCGCAGTGATCTGTGGGATAGAACGGCATGTCTGAAGGCAAATAGCTGGTCATCCAGTCTCCGTCAATTCCCCACAACACAGAGGGCGCGGAGAAATCCGTAATCAGCAATTTATCAATAAATCCAAACGGCGCAGCGACATTGGCGCTGTAAACGGGAATGCTGCCATCCGATACAAGCTCTTTGTCCAAAACCCGCTTACCGATAGCAACGCTGAATTTTTCTGTATCAGACAGGCTCAGTCTGTACCCCCCCCCCCCCCCCCCAATGGTTGACATAACAACATCCAGTTCTGCAAACAGATCAGCTATCTTCTGTCTGTAGGTCTCAATGCTCATACGGGTGGCATTGTATTCCTCGTCGATTTTTGCACATTCGTCAATAACCTGTTGCTGGACTGGAATGGGCGGAACCGGAATCAGCATCTCTTCATAAAACGTTGCAGGTACACGACGATGTCCACTTGCTCCAGTCATTGCATCCTCAGCAGCTTTCCGCACCGTAGTTTGATTGAGGAGAAGAAAGAGAAACTTAGTGAGAATTTCGCTTGTATGGCATCTAAAAGTATGGAACTCGCTACTACCAAATCCGATACCGTTCGTCAATCCCTCCGCAATTGCGCACTTTCCATTTTCCATGCATGGGGTTATTTTCGCAATAATGAAATCTCCCTCAGCAAAGTATGTATATCCTCCATTGCGTACTTCGCCGTAGGGACGATCAACTTTTCTTTCAATAAATCCTTCGCTGCTTACAGAGGCCATATCGATAAACGAAACAAGCAAATCGTCCGGAGTATCATGAATCTCGGTTTTTGAGGTATTCAGATCACAAACTGAAGCAAGTTTTACCAATGGATACTTGCTTGATATATGGAAAGCTTTCTTAACGCTTGTTCTTAGAGCCTTGTTGAAATTAACTCTCGAATAATCAAGCATATTCTTTGTATTGACAACGGACGCATAGGTGGCCTGTTCTTCGTTGAAAGAAGGTGCCATTCCATCAAAAGACTTCTTGATGGAATGAGCAAGAGTCCCTTGTGCTACTCGATCCGCATCATCATACATCTTTCCGCCTGGCGTGATGATCTGAATGCCCTCATTACCCTTGCGGTTTGACCAGTCATATCCAAGAAATTCTTTCTGTGCCTTGTTGTCTGCCGGAGCCGTAATGATCACGGTTGTCTGCTGATACACCAGCGAGAAATAAAACAGTTTTTCCCGCTCTATGGAGTAAGTGTACGAATACAATTTTTCCAGATACACGGCTGCCTGCTCGTCAGCACTTTTCTGCTGATATGCTTTTGTTTTCAGCAGGTTCTTCGCATCTGCGGAATCGGCAAACGCCGTCACATACATTTTGAAGTATTTGGATCCTTCCAGGTCTGCAACGGAAAGGGATTTATTCAAGAAGGCTTTGTACTCATTCTCACCGACATCAATCTGTGCAAGATATGCCTCGAAAATGTCTTTATCTTTCCATTCGGCAAGCTCTGCACCGCTGAAAACCGCATCCACAGAATCTGCTGACAGGTCAATCTGTTTCGGCGGTTCATTGAATTTTTCCAGAAACATCACGACAGTATTCGTTCCGGTCGCGCCAAAGGTTTTGGAACCGAAGGCGGCAATTCCCCGGATATAGAAATTCTGCAAAAGCTGCTCCCTGGCTCCGGTGTAGCTTGCGCTGTCATTCGAGAGAATAGAACTCGGTAGGATTACCGCCGCGACTCCCTGCGGCTTTAGCAGCTGTGCAATTCGCTCCACAAACAGCGTTTCAATCTCTCCGCCGTTCATGCCAATTCGGTCAAGAAGGGTAAAGCTGTTGTTTTTAAGTTGTAAATGCTGCTTGAAATCTTTTACTGCATATGGCGGATTAGCAACCAGAATATCAAAAGTGCCGTTCTCAATCCCCTTATCAGGTACGTTTTCCAACCCGTCGCCGAAAATAATGTTGCCCTCTCCTGCGCCGTTCATAAACAGGGATATTTTTGCAACGCGGGCAAGACGGTAGTCTTTTTCGATTCCGTAAATGTGATCTCTGGCCCATGCGTTATTTCCATCTGACTGCGCGAAATAATTGATCGCTTCGATAGCTTCAGTCAAAAAATGTCCAGCTCCGCAGGCGTAGTCAATGACCTTTGGATAAACATTTCCTCTATCAGACTTTACCATCCGATCAACAGGCAGACTATCCCAAATGAAACGAGCAATCGGCATCGGCGTAAAGAATTGTCCTTCATTCTGCTTGAACCCCTTGTTCAACAGCTGCTCAAAGAGATCGCCCAGAAATTGATGCTTTGACGGATAGACAATTCTGTATTTTTCAAACAACTGCACCATCTCAACAAGAATCTTTGCAACGGTGTACAAAGGGAACATAATAAAAAACTTAATAATGGACTGCCAATC
>OFMI01000191.1_pt1 | contig 57882 bp, 66 predicted proteins | sample 1541741 | NCBI WGS metagenome assembly OFMI01 (sample SAMN04209219, study PRJEB22552) | human gut metagenome | biome: gut; material: feces | host: Homo sapiens | place: USA: Oklahoma | reverse complement strand
GCATGCGGCTGTTAACCGCAGGGTCGTCTGTTCGAGCCAGACAGGGGGAGCCAAAAAGGACATACCATTTGGTATGTCCTTTTTCTTTTGTCTGCTATTTCTCTGTAAAAAAGGGTATACCAAAATGGTATACCCTTTTTTGTGTCATAAATTTACTCTACCATATGTCGGACATAATCAACAGCGCCGATGTCCTTTCCATTGCGGCGGTAAACCCGTGGAACCCTCTTTCCGATGACGCACATGATTTCATAATGAACGGTATCGGTCATGGAAGCAATCTCATCCATCGTGATTCGTTTGCCGTTTTCTTCCCCAACGATGGTAATTTGCATTCCGTCGCTCAGATTGGGGATTCCGGTGACATCCAGCATCAGCTGATCCATGCAGATTCTGCCGACAATATTTGCAAATTGCCCGTTTACCAGCATACGACCGCGATTGGAAAGACTGCGGTGGTATCCATCCGCGTATCCAATGGGAACGGTGGCAATGCGCATATCCTGCTGGGTGGTAAAGGTCCTCCCGTAGCTGAGCTTGGTCCCCGCCTTGACCTCTTTGATCATCGAAATGACCGAGTGCAGCTGCATGGCAGGCTTCAGGTCGATTTTTCCTTCGCAGGCTTTGTCCGGCACCAGCCCGTAAATCAGGACACCGGCGCGCACCATGTCCAGGTGGTATTCGGGGTAGTTGACGATTCCACCGCTGTTGCAGCAGTGCCGCAAGGTAAAATGTACTCCCAACCGCTGAAGACGGTCGCATACCTGCATAAAACAGTCGTATTGCTTTCGGGTGTATTGGATGGAAGCCTCGTTGTACTCGTCTGCACTGGAAAAGTGGGTGAAGATGCCATCACAGCGCAGATTGGGGAACTGGCAGACCTGTGCAATCTCTTCCACTGCGCTGTTTAAATCCTGCTCGGCTTCAAACCCGATGCGTCCCATACCGGTGTCAACCTTGATGTGGCAGGCAACGGTGACGCCGGCGCGCTGCGCCTGCTGTTGTAGTTTTTTGGCGTACTCCAGTGAAAAAACAGCCTGTGTAATGTTGTATTCGCACAGGGTCTTGGCTTTGTTGGGAGGAGTGGTGCCCAAAATCAGGATAGGATGGTAGATCCCCTGGTTGCGTAGAGACATCGCTTCGGTCAGATTGGAGACGGCAAACCAATTTACACCCAGTCGTACCAGCTCGTCGGCAATATATTTATCCCCGTGACCGTAGGCGTCGGCTTTGACAACTCCCATAATCATGCAGCCGGGTTTGAGTTTTTCCTTGATGGAACGAATATTGTGGTCGATGCAGTCCAGGTCAACAACTGCCCAGCTGCGCCGAAGAAAATCTACCATGATCTTTCCTCCTGTCCGTTAGGTGCTTGTGGAATGTAGGTGGAATCCCTTTTGAAACAGGGACAACGCTCCAATTTTTTCCTTTTGTTTAAAGGTGTGCAAAATTGGCACATACTATAACTATACACGAATACAACAAAAGAAACAATCATTTTTTGTAAACACGAAATAGAAATCGAAAGGAGAAAACAGGATGACAAAACAGGAATATGCCCAATGGAGCCGACAGGAAAGCCCACGCTCCAACGGACCGCTCAACATCCTCAAGGCGTTTGTGTCGGGAGGAGTTGTCTGCCTGCTCGGGCAGCTGCTGATTTTCTTTTTCCAGAACCGTGGTGCGGGAGAAAATGCGCCGGTTTTTGCCTCCCTCTGCCTGATTGTGCTTTCTGCATTGCTGACAGCTCTGAATGTCTACGACCGGATTGCCAAACACGCCGGAGCCGGTACCCTGGTACCCATTACCGGATTTGCCAATTCGATGGTCAGCGCGGCGATGGAATTTAAAACCGAAGGCTACATTTTGGGCTTGGGAGCCAAGATGTTTTCCATCGCAGGTCCGGTGATTGTCTATGGCATCAGCGCCTCGGTGCTCTATGGGCTAATCCTGATGATGATTGGATAGGAGGAGAAAAGATGGCAGTTCGTATCGGCAGCAGGACCATCCAACTGAACCATGCGCCCAGCATTGTGGGTTTTGCGGCGGTAGGTGCAAAGAAGGAAAAGGAAGGGCCGCTGGCAGATTACTTCGATTATCTGTCGGAGGATTCCTCCTTCGGCGAAAAAACCTGGGAAAAGGCGGAAACGCTGATGCAGAAAAAGGCAATCGAGCTTGCTTTGCAAAAAGGAGGCATCCAAAAGGAACAGATTGATTTTCTGTTTGCGGGTGATCTGCTCAACCAGTGTATCAGCTCGGCGTATGCCTCCCGTGAGCTGCAGCTGCCCTTCTTCGGGCTGTACGGCGCCTGCTCCACCATGGCAGAAAGTTTGTGTCTGGCAGGGATGTTTGTGGACACAAAGCTCGCCTCCCGCTGCCTTGCAGTGACCTCCTCTCACTTCTGCTCGGCTGAGCGGCAGTTCCGCTTTCCGCTGGAATATGGTGGGCAGAGAACCCCGACCGCTCAGTGGACGGTGACCGGCTCGGGAGCCTGCGTTGTAGCAGGCAAGGACCGCCCGCCCTACCTGCGCGCAGCCACGGTTGGAACGGTGGAGGACCTGGGCATCACCGACATCAACAACATGGGCGCGGCGATGGCTCCGGCAGCTGCAAAGACCCTCTGTCAGTTTTTCAACGACACCGGAGCCAAGCCGGAGGATTTTGATTTGATTCTCACCGGAGATTTGGGATTTGTGGGGAGCCGGCTGTTTGAAAGATTGATGCAGGCACAGGGCTGTCCGATTGCAGGACGGCACAACGACTGCGGACTGATGATCTATGACCGGCTGCGGCAGGATGTACACGCAGGCGGCTCTGGATGCGGTTGTGCGGCTTCGGTGCTGTGCTCCTTCATCCTTCCGCAGATTGCCTGCCAGCGGCTCAAAAACGTCCTCTTCATGGCTACCGGCGCTTTGATGAGCCCGACCAGCGTGCAGCAGGGAGAAAGCATCCCGGGCATTGCCCATCTGCTGCATTTGTCTGCCTTTGCAGGGAAAGAGGAGGAGGTGCGCTGATGGAAGTTTCGATGTTGATAAAAGCCTTTCTGGTGGGCGGTGGCATCTGCGCAATCGGTCAGCTGTTGATTGATTACACCAAGCTGACACCGGCGCGCATCCTGGTTTCTTTCGTGGTACTCGGCGTGATTTTAGGCGGGCTGGGACTGTACCAGCCGCTGATTGAATTTGCCGGAGCGGGCGCAACCGTCCCGCTGACCGGATTCGGCGCCACCCTTGCTAAAGGGGTTCGGGAAGCGGTGGCGCAGAAGGGATGGTTTGGCGCACTGACCGGAGGTTTGAGCGCCAGCGCCGGCGGAATCACAGCAGCGATCGTAGCCGCCCTGACAGCCGCTCTGCTGTTTCGTTCCGCAGAAAAGTAAGAAGAGCATGGAAGATAAAAAAGCTCTGCACCGGGCGTTACAGACCGGTGTGGAGCTTTTTAAGGTTGAGTGTTTATTACTTGCCCTCCGCCTGGCGCAGCAGGTGGAGCTTGAGGATGCCGATTTGTGTTTTGGCGTCGGAGATTTCCCCGTTCATCACCATCTGGACTGCCTGCGCAAAGGGAATGCGCAGCACATCCAGAAATTCTCCGTCGTCCAGCTTCTGCACACTCTCGTGCAGACCGCTTGCGCGGTAGATGTGGATGACCTCGGTGCAATAGGCAGGGGTGGGATACAGCTGCGCTAATTTTTCAAAGCGGTCAGCAGTACAGCCACATTCCTCCTGTAATTCCCGAATGCCACATTCGCGCGGGTCTTCGCCCAGCTCGATTTTTCCGGCGGGCAGCTCCAGCAGCTCTTTGCCGTAGGGGTAGCGGAACTGTCTGACCAGCAGCAGACGGTCCTCCTGGTCGATTGCAGCAACGCACACGCCGCCGTGGTGGACTACCACCTCGCGGATGCTCTTCTTTCCATTCTCCAGCTGGATGTCGTCCTTTTTGACCTCGATAATGCGTCCGCTGAAGATGGTCTGGCTGTTCAGTGTTGTTTCAGTATGTGCCATCGTCTTTGCCCTCCTTTTTGCAATAAAACAAAATCCACAGACCGAAAAGGTCTGTGGATTTTGGAATAAAATTATCCGGATAATTTTATTTTGCTTCAAAGCGAATCTCGAAAGCAGGAAAACTATTTTGCCAGAGAAACCAGAGTGGATTTCTTTCTAGCTGCGCAGTTTTTGTGGATGATTCCCTTTGCACAAGCCTGGTCGATCTTCTTAACAGCAGCCTTAACCAGAACGTCTTTATCCTCTGCGTTAGCAGCGATAGCAGCATTAGCGCGTTTGATGACGGTCTTCAGGTTGGTTCTGAAAGCTTTGTTCTGAGCCTCGCGTTTTGCCTGAACGAGGATTCTCTTCTTAGCAGATTTAATGTTAGCCATTCTAAACACCTCCTATTCCATCTTGACAGTACACTCTATTTTATCACCGATTTCACTAAAAATCAACCATCTGCAATATGATTTGTAAATTATGCCTATTTGTAAAGGGTAAAGGGGAGAAATATTCAGCTACTATCTCGCAGAAATATGCGTTTTTTTACAAAGATGTATAAGCGGCAGCGGTGCGGGCAAGGTTAAGCTTTGAAAAAGACAAAATAAAACCGACCCAAAAGGAGTTTTGATGATGAAAGAAAACCAGAAGATTGCGCGCACCGACCTTGCTATCGAGCTGGCGCAGCCGCTGTTGGAAGCGGAAAAATTGCCGGAAGGACTCAAGGTACACACTCAAACGCACGGAGCGGTGGAAATCACCTGCGTGCAGATTGGCTCTCCCAAAGCTTCTCAGCAGCTGCAAAAGCCCTGCGGCAGATACATCACCATCCAGACCCCACCCTTGTGGAACAGCCTGCTGGACCCGCAGCAGGAGATCGACGCGGCAGCCGACTGCATCCGCTCTCTGCTGCCGCAGGAGGGAACGGTGCTGGTGGTCGGGCTGGGAAATAGCAGCATCACGCCGGACGCGCTGGGACCGCAGGTGGCGCAGCATATCCTGGTCACCCGCTATCTGACCGAAGAGCTTGCCCGCAGCCTTGGGATGGGTTCCCTGCGCAAAACAGCGGCGCTCATCCCCGGCGTTTTAGGGCAGACCGGCGTGGAAAGCGGGGAGCTGACGGCAGCACTGGTCAATTTTATCCAGCCGAGCGCCGTCATCGTGGTTGATGCGCTGGCAGCGCAGGATTATGGGCGATTAGGGCGCACCATCCAGATTTCCGACAGCGGGATTGCACCCGGTTCCGGTGTCCAGAACAGCCGCAAGGAGCTGAGTCGGCGTACACTGGGCATCCCGGTGCTTTCCATCGGGGTACCGACCGTCATTGATGCGGCGACCCTTGCCGCACAGCTGACAGGCAGTTCATGCGAGCAGGCGCATCAGACGGCGATGGTCACCCCGAGGGAGATCGACCGGCTGATTGGACATTCTGCAAAATTTATCGCCCTTGCAATCAATAAAGCGCTGTACCCCGAGCTGTCACTGGAGGAAATCGGCTTTCTGTGCGCCTGAGCAGCAGCCTTCCCTTCTATTTTGGAGTCCTTGCGCATACCTATCTAAATAGCAGATCAAGGCTTTGCGCAGGAGGTCAAAAGATGGGACGACACAGTAAAAAAAGGCGGTACATCAGGCGCACCGCCGCCTTCAAAAAAAGTTTGGTATGGGGAATTTTGATTGCAGCAGCGGTGCCGGGGGTGCTGTCTACGGCGGTTTTATACGACCATGTGCGGCAGTCATGGGATGGCTTGGCAGCCGATACCGCTGTCCTTTCCGCGATGTATACCGTGCCCGACCGCGCCTTCGAACAGCTGCGGGAGCGGTTTGCGCAGCCGTCTGACCCGCAGCAGCCTGAACAGGAGCAAGAGAAAGCGCAGCAGCCGCTCATCCCGCCGCAGAGGCAGGAGGAACAGCCGCCGCCGACAAAAACACAGCCGCCACCCGAGCCGGTTGAGATTCCAGAGGAGTACCGCGGAACGGTGGTCGAGGAGGACCTGGCGGCAGCCGGCAGCAGCCTTTGCTTTGGCAGCGGCAGAATCAAAAATGCCACCTCTCTTTCTGAGCAGCAGGTGGAGGAGTATCTTGCGCAGCCGCAGCCGTTTTTGCTGGACCGGCAGGGACCGCAGGTGCTGATTATGCACACCCACGCCACCGAAAGCTTTGAGCCGTATGACAGCGAAATTTACGACACCCGCCACACCTGGCGTTCGACCGACAACAGCGAAAACATCGTGGCGGCAGGAGAGGTGATGGCACAGGCGATTCGGTCGCACGGCATCGAGGTGCTGCATGACGACACCCAGCATGACTACCCTTCCTACAACGGTTCCTACGAGCGCAGCGCAGAAACAGTAAAGGAGTATCTTGCAAAATATCCCAGCATCAAGGTGGTGCTGGATGTTCATCGGGATGCGGTACAGCGGGACAGCACGCTGGTCAAGCCCGTTACACAGATCAACGGCAAAAAAGCGGCGCAGATGATGATTATTGCCGGCTGCGACGACGGAACGATGGAGATGCCAAACTGGGGAAAAAATCTGCGCTTTGCCGCAGGCATTCAGGATGCCATCGAAAGCCGCTGGCAGGGATTGACCAGACCGATTTTTTTCTGTTACCGAAAATACAACCAGGATTTGACCACCGGCTCGCTGCTGCTGGAGCTGGGTTCACACGGAAACACATTGGAACAGGTGCTGACCACCGCGCAGCTGGCAGGGGATGCCATCGGAAGTTATCTGGCGCAGGAATGTACGGCAGAATAGGAAAAATCAATCCCGTTCCAGAAAGGGATTAAAAACAACGATTGGACTTTTATGAAAGTATATACTATAATCAAAATCAGAGCAATCATTATTCTTACATTTTCCTTAATCGTCTTGATCCCAACCGGTCAAAACGTGGGCATTGACCCTGATGGGTACAGTGCCCTTCCCTTTGCCATCTTCAAACTCTCATATAAACCTTAACTTTAGAAAAAAGGCTGTTTTTTTACTCAAAAAAACAGCCTTTTTTCTATGCTTTTTTTATTCGGCTTGCTCGTTTCCCTTGGAGTCGGCAGAGTGTTGTTCGAGCTTGTTGTGCAGCCACATTCCCACCAGACTGACGGCTCCGGTCAGGATGAAGATGAAAACGGTGGTGGTAAAATCGCCGGAAATCAGCGAAGCACCTGCCAACGTGGAGCTGAGGATGGAGGGCAGACGTGCAACGGTAGAGATGGCAAAAAAGCGCAGCGGACGGATGTTGATAAAGCCTGCTGCCCAGGTCAGCAAATCCTTTGGAGTGCCGGGGATAAAAAACAGCAGGAAGGAGATGCGCTCAAATCGCTTTTTGTCCTGTAAAAACCGCAGGTTCTGAAACTTTTTCGGGTCCATGAAGATAGAAACGATTGGCATGCCCAGCCGCCGAACCAGCAGATAGACAATCATCGAGCCCAAAAAGATGCCCAGCATACAGCTGAGGGTTCCCCACAGAGGACCATACATCAGTCCGGCAAAGATTTCCACCGGCTCGCCCGGAATCATTGCGACCACCACCTGTAAGACCTGTATCCCTAAAAATACAAACCAGCCGCCGATTCCCTGCGACTGCATCTGCTGCTGAAGCGCGGCGCGGGTCTGGGCATCTCCAAGAGCCATCACCTTTGGGATGGCATAGAGGGACAGCGGCACAAACGCCAGCAGCACCAATATTGATAAAATCAGCCGGACCCACTCGGAGCCTTTGGCTGGCAAATCTTTTTTCATTTGTGTTTCCTCCTGTGCAGATAAGGTCGTCTAACGAACCTCTTCTTTTATGATAACGAATCTTTTCGGAATGTCAACGGTTCTTTTTTGAACAGGCTGCAAATTCTCTGTGCAGCAGAATGTGACACCATAGGGATTTTGTAGTATAATCAGGATGGATCTGTTGAGAAAAGAGAAGTAAAAGCATGAGAAAGAATATATTTTTGCTGCAAGAGTGCAGCACGGACGGGAGGAGAAAAGGATGAGCCAACCCTGTGAATCCGCACAGCTGCTACAACAGCCGGTGCGCAGCCTTTTTTTTCGATATTTTCGCAGCAATCTGGTTTCCTCACTGATGCTGGCGGTGTATGTTTTGTTCGACACCATCTTTATCGGCTGGGGAATCGGCAGCCAGGGTTTGGCTGCTTTGAATATCACCTTGCCTTGCTACTCGCTGGAGATTGGCTTTGCACAGATGATGGGCATGGGGGGAGCAACGGCTCTTTCCATCTGCCGCGGCAAGGGAGAAGAGAAGGAAGGAAACCGATATTTTACGGTAGCGGTGTGTACCGTGGTGGTTGTGTCCACCATCGTCGGTATTTTGGGCGGCATATTCTGGCGCCCGATTGCCGTGCTGGGTGGAGCAGACCCGTCGATTGTGGAACTGGTGGGCGATTATCTGCGCATCCTCAACGGTGGTGCCGTTCTGTTTGTGGTCAACAATTTTCTGGGTGTCTTTGTTCGCAATGATGGAGATCCGCAGCGGGTGATGGCAGCAGGTATTATCAGCTGCCTTTTCAATATCCTGCTTGACTATGTCTGCATCTTTCTGCTGGACTGGGGGATGGCAGGCGCTGCCGGAGCAACTGCTTTTTCGGGATTTATCAGCATCCTGATTATGCTGACCCATTTTAAAAGCAAAAGCTGTCGGCTGCATCTGTGCTTTTCGGATTTGCAGCTGTTTTCCCGCTTAAAGCGCATCTGCCAGAACGGTGTTTCCAGCCTGATTGCAGAGTGTTCCGCAGGATTGATTATTCTGCTGTTTAATATCCAGCTGATGAACAAGGGCGGTGTAACAGCTGTGACCTGTTATAGCATTATCTCCAACATTGCATATCTGTTTTTGGCAGTGTACAACGGAGCCAGTGCCACCCTCCAACCGCTTTGCAGTGTCAATCTGGGAGCCGGATGTTATCAAAGGGTGCGCCAATTCTTTCACCTGGGAGTTAAGACGGTGCTGGTGGCATCGGGATTGTTTGTGCTGGTAGGGGAACTGTTCCCCAGGGTGATTGTGGGCATCTTTACCGAGCCGACACCACAGGTAGTCAGCATGGCGGTTTATGCAATCCGCATCTACTTCATCGCCTATCTGCCAATGGGAATCAACATCATCACCTCCACCTTCCACCAGTCGTTGGAATCCTTCCGGGAAGCGACACTCATCTCGCTGGCAAGGGGTCTGATATTTTTGGTGCCGGCGCTGTTTTTGCTGGGAGAGGTGTTTGGTGTCAACGGCATCTGGGCAACCGTTCCGGTTTGCGAGGGATTGACCCTGCTGCTGAGCGTCCTGCTGCTGCGCAGGCTGTTTGCCGCCCGATTCCCAGAGGAATCATCATCTGCATTATAAAAAACGAATCAGCCGCACAGAAGACCTCAATGCAGGAGCAGCGGCTTTTACAAAAGGAGGCTTACAATGAAACTGATTTCATGGAACGTCAACGGCTTGCGCGCCTGCGTGGGCAAGGGCTTTTTTGACTTTTTTAAGGAGGAGGATGCCGACATCTTCTGTCTGGGTGAAACCAAGATGCAGCCGGAACAGGCGGATTTTTCCTTTGAAGGGTATTATCCGTACTGGAACAGCGCAGAAAAGAAGGGTTATTCGGGGGTAGCGGTCTTTACCAAACATCAGCCGCTGTCGGTGGCGTATGGACTGGGCATCGACGAACACGACCACGAAGGGCGGGTACTGACGTTGGAGTTTGAGTCCTTTTATCTGGTCAACGTCTATGTGCCCAATTCACAGAATGAGCTGGCACGCCTGGATTACCGAATGAAGTGGGAGGATGACTTTCGAGCCTATGTCTGTGCGCTCGACCAGAAAAAACCGGTGGTAATCTGCGGCGATATGAATGTGGCACATCAGGAAATCGACCTGAAGAACCCCAAGACCAACCGCAAAAATGCCGGCTTTACCGACGAGGAGCGGCAGAAGATGACCCAGCTGCTGGAAAGCGGTTTTACCGACACATGGAGAGCGCAAAACCCGGAAACCACCGGCGTTTACTCCTGGTGGAGCTACCGTTTTCAGGCGCGTGCAAAAAATGCAGGATGGAGAATCGACTACTTCCTGGTTTCTGACCGCCTGATGCCGCAGGTGACCTCTACCAAAATCTATACAGAGGTTTTGGGAAGCGACCATTGTCCGGTTGGCTTGGAGCTGTCGGTGTAGAAAAGCTATGAGATTTGCTTAGGTTTCTATAGGGCTTACTCCGCACTTTAACGAAAAAAATGGAATAACTGCCTATTTTATCACCAGAAATTTTTATACAGAAACTAAAATTTTGTTTATTTTTGGTAAAGTTTTCCCTTTACAAAGGCGTAATCTAAACGCTATAATATGGTTGTATCTTTTTCATTTTTCATTTTCTTGTTTTTCTTTTTCATGTCTTTCTCTCCGAATCGCGCGGTTCGGGGAGTTTTTTCTTGTTCAAAGAAATATCATGTGTTATACTAATGTAAAAATGAAAGCAATGACAGAAAAGGAGGAAACGATGATGGAAGAAAAACGCATGGCGCAGCTGGACCCGCGTCTGGAACGGGTAGCAGACTTTGTACGACCGGGTGCATTGTTTGCCGATGTTGGCTGCGACCACGGACATCTGTCGGTGGAGCTGATGCGGCGCGGCGCACAGCGAGGCTTTGCCTGTGACATCAAGGAAGGACCGTTGCAGGCGGCAAAGCGCAATCTGGAAAAGGCAGGCTTTGCCGAGCGGGTGCAGACGGTGCTGACCGATGGACTTGCCGGTATGGAGCAAAGCGGAGTGACCGATGTGGTCATTGCCGGCATCGGGGGAGAAGTTATCAGCGGGATTTTGGAGCGCGCTCCTTTTTTACAGCAGGAGGGAATCCGTCTAGTGCTGCAACCGCAGACAAGAGAGCAGGTCCTGCGGGATTTTCTGGCAAACAACGGATTTGCTGTGATAGAAGAAGAGGTGGTGTCTTCCGGGAAATACCTCTATGTGGTCATGGTGGCAGAATACACCGGCTGTTGCCGCAGCCTTTCTTTGATGGAAAAATTCTGCGGAAAGCTGACCGACAACTGCACACCGCAGGCGTGTGAAAAACTGCGGATGACCGCCTGCCATCTGGCGGAGCGTTCAAAAGGGTTGTTCCAGGAGGGGGAAGCGGCGCTTGCTGCCGAATATCTGCAAACCTCCGGCGAAATCCTGTCGCTGATTGGAAGCTTTTATCTTTAATTGCAATGCAAAGGAGGAACTCGAATGTCTACGGTTTTGCAAATCTATGAAGCAATCGACCGGCTGGCGCCCTTTTCCCTGTCGATGGATTTTGATAACACCGGTATCCTGGTGGGTGACCGTCAGAAGAAGGTGGGGCGTGCGTTGCTGGCGTTGGACTGCACCAAGGAGGTGCTGCGCCAGGCAAAGGAGCTGGGCGCACAGTTGATTATTACCCACCATCCCATTATCTTTCATCCAATCAAGCGGGTCAACGAGGATTCGCTGGTTTACCATCTGCTGCGCAGCGACATCGCCGTCATCAGTGCGCACACCAACCTGGACATCGCACAGGGCGGTGTGAACGACCTGCTGGCAAAGCGCATCGGCTTGAGCGACTGCCGCGGCTTGCAGCCGATGGATGCGCAGGGAACATTTTTCCTCGGCAGGGTCGGCAGCCTTCCCGAAGGGATGGAGCCGCAGCAGTTTGCGCAGTATCTGAAACAGCGGCTGGGTGCGCCCAGCGTAAAATTTGCGGCAGCGGACCGGACGGTGAAAACGGTGGCGCTGTGCGGCGGTGCGGGCGCGGACTGTCTGGAGGATGCCATCCGTGTGGGCGCCGATGCGCTGCTGACCTCGGAGGTCAAGCAGCATGAATATCTGGCAGCGGCAGCGGCTGGCATCAGCATCTTTGATGCCGGACATTTTGACACTGAGGACGTGGTCATCGAGCCTCTATGGGAATATCTGACAAAGCAGTTTGCGGACGTGGAATTTTTTACCACCCATCACACCGTCATCCGTGCGGTATAACAAGCGAACAGAGGAGAAAACAGATGAAGGAATATCTGCTGCCCGTTGGGTTGATTTTACTGGGTGTGGCAATTTTTCTGCTGTGGCGGGTGCTGCGCCGCGCCAATCCCTGGAGCCGCACGCCCTATGAGCAGCAGGATGCTTTTTTAAGTCCGGCGGAGTTGGCGTTTTATCAGGTGCTGGACCAGTTGGTCGGAGAGGATATTGCCATCTGCCCAAAGCCTGCGGTCCGGGAAATCCTGCGGGTGCGCCCGCAGGTGCGGCGGGACCGTCAGAAGTATTTCAACTGGATTTCGCAAAAGCACGTGGATTTTGTGCTGTGCGACCGGGCGACCATGCAGGTGCTGTGTGCGGTGGAGCTGGACGACAGCAGCCACCGGCGCAGCGACCGGCGGCAAAGGGATGCTTTTATGGACAAGGCGTTTCGTAAAGCGAAGCTGCCGCTGTTTCATATCCCCTGTAAAAGAAGCTATGGTGCCGGGGAGTTGGGAGAGCTGTGCGACTTTTTGACACAAGGATTATTGAAGGTCGTTGATGAGCCGATGGAAGAGGTACCGATTTGTCCCGACTGCGGAATCGAGATGGTGCTGCGCACCGCTCAAAAGGGAGCGTATGCCGGCAGACAGTTTTATGGCTGTCCCAATTTTCCACAGTGCCGCCAGACGATGCCCTATCCGCTGGTGCAAAGCGGAAGCAGACAAAAAAGATGAGCTGTTCAGGAAATTTCCCGAACAGCTCAGAGAAGAGAAATGGTTGAAATCAATATGTTGATGAATCTCTATGAGAATGGTTGATTAGAAGTTGACCTCTTCGTCGTAGAAGCAGCATTTCAGCAGCTTTTCCATCTCAGCCGGCGTGATTGGACGAGGGTTGGAACCGGTGCAGGCATCGCCTACGGCAAGTTCGGCAACCTGTGGCAGCTTATCCATGAATTCCTTCTCGTCGATGATGCCGCCTTCGTAGTCGCGGATGCAGGTCGGGATGTCCAGCTGTTTGTTCATCTCGTTGATGTGTGCAATCAGCGCATCGGTGGTTGGCTCCAGACCGAGGAAGGCTGCGATTTCACTGTAACGTTTGTCTGCTTCAGGATTTTTGCTGTTGAATTTGATGACCTTTGGCAGGTACATCGCATTGGCACATCCGTGAACGATATGACCGCCGCTGTAAGCAGCACCGGTCTTGTGTGCCATCGAATGAACGATACCCAGCAGAGCGTTGGAGAATGCCATACCAGCCAGGCACTGTGCGTTATGCATGCTTGCGCGTGCGCTCATGTCGCCGTTGTAGCTGTTGACCAGGTCGCGGCTGATCATCTTGATTGCGTGCAGAGCCAGCGGGTCGGTGTAGTCGCAGTGCAGGGTGGAAACATAAGCTTCGATTGCGTGGGTCATGGCATCCATACCGGTGTGAGCGGTCAGCTTCTTGGGCATGGTTTCTGCCAAAGCCGGGTCGACGATGGCAACATCCGGGGTGATGTTGAAATCTGCCAGCGGATATTTGATTCCCTTCTGGTAGTCAGTGATGACCGAGAAAGCAGTGACCTCGGTAGCGGTACCGGAAGTGGATGGGATTGCACAGAATTTTGCTTTGGTGCGCAGTTTCGGGAAGTTAAAGGGGATGCACAGCTGCTCGAAGGTGGTGTCAGGATATTCATAGAATGCCCACATTGCCTTTGCAGCATCGATTGGAGAACCGCCGCCGACCGAAACGATCCAGTCCGGCTGGAATTCGCGCATTTTTTCAGCGCCTCTCATAACGGTTTCGACCGATGGGTCTGCCTCGACTCCTTCAAACAGGCAAACCTCCATGCCGGCCTGCTTGAGGTAATCGCAAACCTTGTCAAGGAAACCAAAACGTTTCATGCTGCCGCCGCCAACAACGACGATGGCACGTTTGCCGTCCAGTGTTTTGAGTGCTTCCAGAGCATTTTCGCCATGATAAAGATCTCTTGGTAATGTAAATCTTGCCATAATAATGCCTCCAAAAATTTCTCTTCTAAATAGTTTGTGTTTGAACGGGGATTTTGTTTTACCTTCCGCCACCTATTATAACCAAGCTGCCCAAATTGTCAAGAGATTAACAATCAACTTTTGCGCCTTTTGAGAAAGATTGGAAGAAAGCGCATAATTACGCCATCTATTTGGCAGTTTTGTATGAAGAAAAATGGGCGGGAAAGGAGAAAAATGGACTACAAACTGATTCGTTCCAATCGAAAGACGGTGGCGATCCAGCTGCAAAAGGATGGAAGTGTAATCGTGCGCGCACCCAAGCGGCTGGCGGTATACCGCATCGAAGCCTTTATCAAAGAAAAGCAGAGCTGGATTGAACAGCATCAAAAACGATTGCAGGAGCAGCAAAGGCAAAAGGAGAGCTTTTGCCTTTCGGACGGGCAATTTCCACTGTTCGGTCGGATGCTTCCGATGCAGATGACCCAAGAGAAGGCGCCCTGCTGGCAGCAAACGGTCGTTTTTCTGCCGGAGGGTGACGAGCAGCAGTTAAAGAGCAGCGCCGAGCAGCTGTATCGTCAGGTTGCCCGGCAGACGCTGCAAAGCAGGGTGGAGCATTTTGCACTAAAGCTGGGTGTACAGCCCGCTTCCCTGCGCATCAATGGAGCAAAGGGCAGGTGGGGCTCCTGCTCGGGTAAAAATCGGCTCAACTTCAGCTGGCGATTGATGTTGGCACCGGAACACTGCATTGACTATGTGGTGGTACACGAGCTTTGCCACATCCTTCACCACGACCACAGCGTAGCCTTCTGGCAGGAGGTGGAGCGGGTGGTCCCCGATTGGCGCTCCTGTCGGCAGCAGTTGGTTCAGACAGCACGCGCGCCGTGGTTTTGGGAATAAGGGAAAAATTTTCGCAAAAAACCGGATAGAGGCAGAAAGCCTTTGGCTTTCTGCCTCTATCCGGTTTTAACCCATAATGTTGGAAATTCCTTCGACGATGTCGCCGACTGCCTGCACCGCCTTGCCCGCTTTTTTCTTGAGCTGCTTGGCGGTATTTTTCTTTTTACCGGTCATCATATAAGCAGCGGTGCCCACAGCGGCGGTGACAGCTGCACCGGTGAGAATGGTAGGAAGGTTCATTGCCATAACAATCACTCCTGACTGGAATTTTGCTTCTCTTTTTAAAAGAGGAGCATCGCTGTTATTGTGCCGCAAAAAGGATGGCTTAATCCATGCAGTTTCTGGATGGAAAACAGGATGTTTTCGGAAAATTTGCATTTAGGACAGCTGTCCTATGATATACTGGAAGGAAAGAAGAAAGGAGTGGATCGTTTGAAAAAAGCGATTTGCAAAACAGCCCGCGGCAGGATACGGCTGACCGCCTTGCTGCTGAGCCTGTCGATGCTGTTGACCACACTGGGAGGCTGTATGCTACAGCCTGCTTTACAGCCGACCGACCAGCAGTTTGACCAGGTGGAATACCGGCGACCCGACGGAGAAGCGGTGCTGGAACTGATTATACAGGCGCAAAAGAAGGCACAGGAGGATTTTCTGCCGTTTGGGTTGATTGCTTCCCTGCGCAAAATCAGCAGCGCGACCCAGGAGTTTTACGGCAGCATGGCGATTGCGCAGGTGCGCAACTATGCAGATGTCAACGACAGCTTTTACAGCGAGGAGATGGAGTACCTCAACCGATGGGATGCCCGCATCCAAAACGCCTATGACCAGCTGTTTGAACAGATCGAAGCCTCCCGCTTTGGTTCGATGAGCGACCGTATCTTTGGAGAAAGCGGTGTAGAGGACCTTCAGATGAGCGCACAGGCAAGTTCGCAGGAAATCTTGTCCTTGCAGGAACAGGAGAAGGAGCTGGAAGCGCAGTATTACTACACCTATGCGCAGGCAACAGTGGAGACACCGGAGGGGGAGGTGCTCTACGCCGATTTGGAGCCGGAGGGACAACAGGCGTACTATGAATCGTTTATCCAACGGTATAGTGCACAGATGGGAGAGCTGTTCATGCAGCTGGTGCAGCTGCGCCGTCAGATGGCACAGGCGCTGGGATATGAAAGCTATACCCGGGTGGCAGATCTGGAGATGCTGCGCATTGGCTACACCCGGGAGGAGATCCGCAGCTTCCGCGAGCAGCTCAAGCAGACGCTGGCGCCAGTCTATCGCTCCTATTTGGAGGACTTTTATCACCGCGCAGAAAACCGCACACAGCCGGGGTATGTCTATCTGCTCGAACAGCCGGCGCCGACCCCGCAGGGAAACTGGCGGCAGACGCTGGAGGGCTTTGAAGAGCTGTACACACAGATGGATGAACAGATGGGAGAGTGCTTTTCCTATCTGCTGTCCCATCAGATGATTGACGCTGCTCCCTCTGCCTCCAAGGCAAACGTCACCTTCAGCACCATGCTGTACACCTTGAATACGCCCTTTTTGTTTGCGAACATGGACGGCAGCGAGCAGGATGTCTTCAGCATCTCCCATGAGTTCGGGCACTGCTTTGCCATGTGGCAGCAGCTGAAGGCAGGTTCCCACAGCGAAGGACGCAGCATGGATGTCTGTGAGATTCACTCACAGGCGATGCAACTGCTGATTTTCCCGTACTATGAGATTTTTTACGGAGACCAGGCGCAGGTTGCCCGCCGGTACGATGTTTACACGATGGCAGCAGGAATTTTGACAGCGGCATTAAACGATGAATTTCAGGAAAAAATTTACAATGACCCCACCGTTACTGCGGAACAGCTGGATGAACTCTATTATCAGCTGGCGCAGGAGTATGGGCTGGTGGTATCTTCGCCCTATGTCGATGCCAACACCTTTGCAAAGAGCTGGTTTACCACCAATCAGTACTTCGATACTCCGTTTTATGCAATCGACTACGCCCTGTCCGGCTGTGTTGCCATGCAGTTTTTGCAGCTGATGCAGCAGGACGAAGAAACTGCCTTGCAGCTGTATCATCAGCTGGTGCAGCAGCCGTCAGATTTGGATTTTCTCAGCGTACTGCAAGCAGTGGGGGACGGCAAGACCCTGCGTTCTCCCTTTGAGGAGGGACAGATGGAAGCTCTGGCAGAGCAGCTCCAAGCTTTTTTGGATGGTGACGGACAGCAGTTGGAGCAGGTCGCTTGAGTAATCGGCTTGAACAGCAAGCAGGAATCTATTGCCAACAATCAAAAAGCCAGCCTTGAAAAAATTTCAGGGCTGGCTTTTACGGTTTCAAATCATTTCCGTCCACCTTTGCGCTTTCTGATTCCGACAGATGCTGCCCATCGGAACGCCTACCGAATCGCCTAACGGAACGCCTAACGGAACGCCTAACGGAACGCCTAACGGCGGGTATGTTCTCGCAGTTGCTCGGAAAGCCTGCCTTCGCTTTCTGCCAGCAGCTCCTCCATTTCGCGGTGCTTGGTGTCGATGTAGGTCTTTAACTCCTTGGACTGTTCCTGCAGCAGTTCGCTAACCGGTTTTTCCTTGTGGCTCTGTTCGTTTTTTGACATCGAAATAACTTCCTTTCTGCTCCTTGGTTTTACAAATATCATGATTTGTATTCTTATTATATCAGGAGCACACAGGAATGACAACGCAAAAAAAATGGAAACAGCCACAGTCGCTGTAAGGTGTGGGTCTACTGTACCCGTTCGTCCAGCAGCTGACGGGTTTTCTGGTAGGCTGCCTCGTCCCCGACAATCAGGATGTGGTCTCCTGCAAAAAATTGGGCGTGCGGTCCGGGGGAAAGGATGGTGCTGCCCTTGCGGCGGATGGCAATGATGGTGGCTCCGGTGTTGTTCCAAAAATGCACCGAAGCGATGGTTTGTCCGACCAGCGGGCAGCCTTCTTCGATAGCAAGCTCAAAGGGAGTCAAAGGATTGAGGTAGTTGAAGCGGTCGTTGGCATCCAGCAGGATGTTGATGTTTTCCTGCAAGCGGCTGTTGAGCTGCTTTTGCTCGAGCATCAGCCGGTCGATGTGGTTTTTGATGGTGTCCAATGACTGCCGCTCGTTGGATTTGGATAAAAATTCCTCGGCATTTTCCACCGACAAAATGGTGATGCCTGCTCCCTGCCGAACCTGAAGGACTCCGACCTGGTTGAGCAGAAAGACCGCCCGCCGCACCGTTTCTGGGGAAACATTGTACTGGCTGGCAAGGGTGGAGCGTCCGTGAATCTTTTGTCCCGGGCGATACCTGCCGTTGACCACCTTGGAAGCGATGTCGATGGCAATCTGTTTATATACAGCCTGTTCGGTTGCTGCATGAGGCATGATGATTACAACCTTTCGTTTTGAAAAGATAGCCGTGCTTCCTTTAGACAGGGAGCAGGATGATTTTTATAACGATACCACAAAGCGGGACAAAAGTAAAGAAGTGCAAAAGCCTTCTGAGCTTATAACAGCGAAAAGTCCTTGATGTTCTGCCGGTCGATCAGCACGCCCAGTTCCTTTTCCAGCATGACCCCGTAGCGGGTGTCGGAGGAGTAGCTGAAGGTGGTCTTGATGCAGCGCTCCACAAAGTAGGCTGCCCGACCCATCGCCATCGGCAGGCTGTCGCCGGTCAAAAAGCCGCCGGTCAGCACGCTGGCAAACAGGTCGCCGGTCCCGGGATAGGAAACCGGCACATAATCGCAGTCGATGTACCAAAAGGAGTTGTTCTGTCGGTCATAGCCGATGTTGGCAATGCTGCCGGATGCCATCGGAGCGCCGGTGATGACCACATAATTCGGTCCCAGTTCGCTTAAACGCACCAGCAGACTTTTTGCCTGCGCGCGGGAAAGCCCTTCGTTAAAGTAGGGGATCTTCAACAGCATACACGCCTCGGTCAGGTTGGGGGTGATGATGTCCGCCACCCGCACCAGTTCACCCAGTCGGCTGCGCATCTGCGGTGTGATGGTGCGGTAGGGTCGTCCGTGGTCGCCCATCACCGGGTCCACCACCGCAAGGGCATCCTGATAGGTGGAAAAAAATTTCAGACAGTGGTCGATTTGTTCCTGTGAGCTTAAAAAACCGCTGTATACGCACTCAAATTCCAGCCCCAATCGCCGGTAGTGCTCCAGGCAGGGAAGGGTGAAATCGGACAGGTCGCGCTGCTCCACCGAGCCCAATCCGCCGGTGTGGGTGGAAAAAACGGTGGTCGGCACCGGGCAAACCTGTACACCCATCACCGACAGGGTGGGCAGAATGACCGAAAGGGAGCAGCGTCCGAAGCCGGACAGGTCGTGGATAGCAGCGACCCGCTTAGGACGATCGGGCATGACAGACACCTCCAATGGCAGAAATACAAAGATTATGCACAGTATAGCACGTTTTCCATAAAAAAGGCAAATTATACGAAAGAAAACTGCCAACAAATCCTTGGAAAATACGCCGAAAAATCGGCTTTGGATTTAACATTCTTAACAAAAACCATTTGGTCAGAGCGGTAGGCTTTATGCAATACAAGGGAAATTCAAAAAATGCTGGAAAATGGCATGATTTCGAGATATAATGAGAAAAGCAATGAGTCGGACCGTATACTTTTTTAAGGTTTAAAAAGGGATGTTCCAACGAAAAACACCGCAGGGCAAAACGCCTGCAAACGGGATTTGGAAGAAGGAGAAATTGACGTGATTAGAACCGATTTGAGAAATATCGCCATCATCGCGCACGTTGACCACGGAAAGACCACCCTGGTTGACCAGATGCTCAAGCAGAGCGGTACCTTCCGTGACAACCAGTCTGTACAGGACCGTGTTATGGACAACGGAGACCTCGAGCGTGAAAGAGGCATCACCATCCTCGCGAAAAATACGGCAATCAACTATAAAGGCACCAAAATCAACATCATTGACACCCCGGGACATGCGGACTTCGGAGGCGAGGTTGAGCGTATCCTGAAGATGGTGGACGGCGTTATCCTGCTGGTAGACTCCTTTGAGGGTCCGATGCCGCAGACCCGCTTTGTTCTGTCCAAGGCACTGTCGCTCGGACACAAGGTCATCATCGTAGTCAACAAGACCGACCGCCCTGACGCAAGAAACGAAGAGGTCACCGAGGAGGTCTATGACCTGCTGTTCGATCTGGATGCAAACGAGGAGCAGCTGGAAAGCAAGATCCTCTACTGCTCGGGCAAAGAGGGCACCGCTTCTCTGGAACCGGGCAAGATGGGCGAAAATCTGGACCTGCTGTTTGACACCATCCTTGAAGAGATTCCGGCTCCGCAGGGTGACCCGGATGCACCGGCACAGATGCTGGTTTCTTCCATCGACTACAACGACTTTGTCGGCAGAATCGGTATTGGCAGAATCACCCGCGGTACCGTCAACGTCAACGACCAGGTCATTGTTTGTGATTTCCACGACCCAAGCGTTTCCTACCGTGCAAAGATTGTCACCCTTTATCAGATCGAAGGCTTGCAGAGAGTACAGGCACAGACCGCAACGGTGGGCGACATCGTCTGTATCTCCGGTATCGAAAATCTGACCATCGGTCAGACCATCTGTGCACCGCAGGCAGTAGAGCCGCTGGAATTTGTCAAAATTTCCGCACCGACCGTTGAGATGACCTTCTCGGTCAACAACAGCCCATTTGCGGGCAAGGAGGGCAAGTTCCTGACCTCCCGTCACCTGCGTGACCGTCTGTTCAAGGAAACTCTCAAGGACGTTTCGCTGCACGTTTATGAAACCGACAGCACCGAATCCTTCCGTGTGGCAGGACGTGGTGAGATGCACCTGTCCATCCTGATTGAAACCATGCGCCGCGAAGGCTATGAGTTCCAGGTCAGCACCCCACAGGTTCTGTTCCAGCAGGAAAACGGCAAGACTCTCGAGCCAATGGAGCAGCTGGTGGTCGATGTTCCTGACTTTGCAACCGGCTCGGTCATGGAAAAGATGGGCACCAGAAAGGGCAGCCTGGTTTCGATGAACCCGTTCAACGGTCGCACCAAGCTGGAATTCATCGTTCCGGCAAGAGGTCTGTTCGGCTACCGAAACGAATTTTTGACCGACACCAAGGGTGAGGGCATCATGAGCTCGGTCTTCTATGGCTATGAGCCGTACAAGGGCGATATTCCAAAGCGTGCTACCGGCTCTCTGGTTGCGTTTGAAACCGGAACCGCTGTTACCTATGGTCTGTACAATGCGCAGGAGCGTGGTACCCTCTTCATCGGCGCCGGTGTAGAGGTGTACGAAGGTATGATCGTTGGTCAGTCCCCGAAGGATGAGGACATCGTGGTCAACGTCTGCAAAAAGAAACACATGACCAACACCCGTGCTTCGGGAAGCGACGATGCGCTGCGCCTGATTCCGCCGAAGGTGATGAGCCTGGAGCAGGCAATCGAGTTCATCGCAGAGGATGAGCTGATTGAAGTTACTCCGAAAAATATCCGCATGAGAAAACGCATTCTGGATAAATCGGAGCGTATGAAGGCTTGGAGCAAAAATAAAGGACAGTAAAAAAGGACCCGCCGCTTTCTGTTTTGGAAAGCGGCGGGTTTTGTGCAGAAAAGGAGCGGCGGATGAAACAGATAACGGTTTGGACCAAACAACATCGCAGCGTGCTGGAGCAGCTGGAAAAGACAGGGCGGTATATTGCCCGCCGGGAATATATCGAGATTGAAAACCAGGAGTGCGCACCGCTGGTGCTGGAGGTGTACGACTGGCTGGTGCAGCACAGCCCGAATGCAGGGCAAAAGCCGAAGGATGTGGATTATCCGGTGTGGCTTTCCTTTGCGCAGGATACCACCTATCTGCCGCAAGAGCAAACGGTAACGCTCAAGCTCTGTATAGACCCTGCCCTCATCGCACCGGTACACATCGCCAAATGGGGGACCATCCTCAACTATTCTTATATCCCGCTGAACGAGCAGGATGCCCGGCGCCATCAGCAGCTGCTGGAAAGCTATCGTGTCAGCGATACACAGGCGTATATGTCCCGTTTTTATCCACAGATCAAGCGGGAAATTATCGACAGCTGGGACAGACTGTTTGATGATTCGGTTCATCTTAACAGCGACCAGCGGTACGGAATCATCTGGGAAATCAAAAAGGAGTGGGTCAGCGCAGTGCTGCGTTAAAGAAAAAAGAGAACGTTTTCTCAATTTACATTTTAAGCAATGTTTTTTCAATCTTCATTTACAGCGCCGTAACAAACAAATTTTTATCCTGTGTATAATAAAGATGTACTCAACAAGAGGAACGAAGCCGCATCGTTCGTTGGGTATTTGCTCTACCCTCCTCAAAAACACACCTCAGAAGAAAAAACCTCTGTCATATGACAGAGGTTTTTTACTGTCCGTTTCTAAAAACAGCAGAAGGGACGCCGCATATACGCGGCGTCCCTTCTGCTGTTTTTGTATTTTGAGGAGAGTGGATGTTTATTTGAGAACCTGCTTAAAGACGCGATAGAAGTTCTTGTAAGCAACCTTGTCGCAGTCCTCCTGGCTGTAGCCGCGCTTCTTCATCTCAAGGATGAGGTTGTATGCCTCTGCCTCGTTGGAAACGCCGTCTGCACTTGGAGAATCCAGGTTGGAGCTGAAGGAGCTGAGTGCTTCGCCGCCCAGATAATCGTCAAAGTCATAGCCCAGACCGATGTGGTCGATGCCGATGAGGTTGGCGATGTAGTCCAGATGGTCGCACAGCTTCTGCACATTCTGCTCTTCGCGTTTTTCGCTGACAAATTCACGCAGGCTGTTCATGCCGACCAGACCGCCGGTCTTTGCAATCTCCTTGAGCATATCGTCGGTCAGGTTGCGTTTGGCAGGGCAAACGGTTCGGGAGTTGGAGTGAGAAGCGATAACCGGTGTGGTGGCAATGCTCATCAAATCCCAGAAGGATTTGTCATTGAGGTGGGAAACGTCCAGCACCATGCCCAGTTTTTCCATCCGTTTTACGGCACGTTTGCCGGCTTCGGTCAAGCCGCGGGTCGGGTCCTGCGGACAGCCGGTAGCCAGAGCGTTCAGCTCGTTCCAGGTCAGCATGGCATGACGTGCGCCGACCTCGTTGTAGAAGTAGTCGATCATGTCGATGTCCTCACCGATCTGGCTCAAGCCCTCGATACCGGTGACAACGTTGATCTTGCCTGCCTTGGTGCCCTTTTCAAAGTCATCAAACTTGGTGACAAAGTTGAGCAGGTCAGCAGAATCAATCATCTCGGCTTTGATGCTTTCGACGATCTGTTTGGAGCGAGCCGGTGGATCCTGGTCGTACGGAGGGTCGATCCAGATGACAAAGATACCGCCGGTTACCTTGCCTGCCTGGAATTTTTTCAGATGATATTTACGGAAAATATCGGTTTCGTTGTGGTCTACTCGTTTGCAGGTGACGTCGGTCCAGACGTCGCCGTGTCCATCAAAAAGCATGAAAATAACCTCCTTTTATTTTGGAAAGAAACAACAGGATGAAAGGGAACCCCTTTCATCCTGTTCGGTCGTTGACAGATTATCTGAGCAGGTTTCCAACCAGAACGCCGTAGTAGTTACCCAGGACATAACCCAGAGTACCAATCAGCAGGACTGGACCAACCAGCTTGTTCCAGCCTTTGGAGATTGCCATTGCAGCAGCAGTGGTAGGACCGCCGATGTTTGCGTTGGAGGCAAGGATGATCTCTTCGAGGCTGAATTTGAAGATTTTACCGAAGATAAGGGTGATGAGCATATTGCAGGCAACGATGATGAGGGCATATACCAACAGCAGAGGAGCCTGGGTGATGATGCTCATGATGGAAGCAGGTGCACCGATAACAGCAAAGAAGATGTAGATAAGGAAAGTACCGATTTCGTTTGCACCGGGAGCGTCGTTGAATACCTTCGGGAATGCAGTTGCACAGATCATGGTGATGGTGGTCATGATCAGATATTTATTACCCAGCAGCTGGTTGAGGATAAAGGTTGCGCCTTCTGCAGGGAACAGGCTTGCAAAGAAGTTTGCAATCGCAGTGGAAATGGCAACGATGATGGTGGAAGCAGCAAAGCAGAATGCAATGTTCTGCAGGGACATTGGTTTTGCTTTCCAGTAGCTTTCGGTGGAACCGGCATTACCAGCCTCTACTTCATCGACCAGAGGATGTTTGTAGTGTTTGCGGAAGAAGTTGATGGAAGGCATTGCAATCAGTACAAAGAAGTACAGAGCCATCAGCAGGTTATCTGCAACAACTGCCTGCGAGCTCAGCTCACCGGATGCACCGAAGGTGTCTGCCATAGCAGCAAAGTTTACAGAGCCGCCGACATAGGTGCCGGAGAACATAGCTGCAACCTTGTTCAGGTCAGGAACGAATTTGTTCAGAGCAAAGAAGCCGCCCAAAGCGCCCAGAACGGTACCGACCGAGCTGATCAGATAGATAATCAGCAGCTTGCCGCTTTCTTTACCAATCTTTTTGATGTTGCACTGGAACAGCAGAAGCGGAATTGCCAGTGGAACGACATAAGACCAAACGCTGTCATAGACAGGAGATTCGGTTGGGATGATCCCTACGTTGGAAAGAATCATCATACCCAGCAGAGCCAGGACACATCCGGTAATTTTGGATGCCCATTTGTACTTCTGCTCCAGCCAGATAGCCAGTGCCGCGTCGCCGACAAGAAGACCCCACAATACCCACGTATTATCAGCGCTGATAAGAGATGACATAAACACACTCTCCCTTTTAAGAAATATTTCGGAGGATTGCTCCACCCGTTTGTATACATTGTAACACATTTTTGATGGTTTGTGTTGCCTTTTGATGGATTTCGTTGAGGGGGAGAAACGGCTGTTTGACAAAAAATAAGCAGTCTATGACAAAAGGATAAAATGAAACAAGAAAATCGGACAAAAAATAAAAACAGTAGGGATTCGATTTATAAAACAGAACAAATAAAGAAAAGATATTTTGTATTTGTTACAAAATATCTTTTTTGCTGATTTATAGAAAAATAATAAACAATTTGTGAAAACATAACAAGGATTCTCTTTCTCATAACAAAAGAATGCAGGAGAAAAAAGGATTTTCCCATTAAAAATGATGGATTCTTGCAAGAAGTGTCAAAGCAATCAGTGGATTTAATACTTTAATGTAATAAAATGATTGAAAAAGGAAGATTTTCTTTCATTCTCCATTTTCTGGCAGGGGAATGAACCGAGAAATTTTGTTTTGCAAAATCCGGTAACAAGGCAGGATTCCTTAGGGAAGTTTCTTTGCAATGCCTTGCTTTTTACGCTCTGTTTGGGAACGATTTTTCCCAAAAAACAAAACTTCCTTCCTATTATAATAGGGATAAAAAAGAGGGCAGCTGCACACAATGATTTTTGATGCAAACCACCACAGAAAGAGCGGGATGACAGATTTATGGACAAAGAGTAAATTTGTAGATAATATTATATAATATGCTTGACAACTTTAATAAAGTGGCGTACAATAAATGGCAAGGAAACAGGAAGGAAGGTGGACAAATGTGAGCAAGAGTGTGTATAGTCTGGTACTCAGCGATGATGTGGTAGCAGCGGTAGACCGGGCAGCCTATGGTCTGGACACCAGCCGCTCCAATCTGATCAACCAGCTGCTGGCGGACTATGTTTCATTTATTACGCCGGAAAAAAGAAGGAAGGATATCTTTGATTCGTTGGCTTCGGTGTTGGACAGCTTTGAACCGTTCCAGGTGCAGAACCGCGGCTCGGACAGTATGCTGTGCATCCGCAGTCCGCTGCGGGTCAAGTACAATCCGACCATCCGTTATACTGTGGAGCTTTCCCGTTCCAGCGACAACCATCTGGGGCAGCTGAAGATTATGACCCGCACCCAGTCGGGAGCGCTCATCGAGCTGCTGGATGCTTTTTTCTGCCGCTTTGGACAGATCGAGCAGCGGTATATCCGCCGGCTGTTTCCAGACATCGTTCCGCAGTATCAGGTGGGGCAGGGCAGGTTCATCCGAAACTTCTCCCTTTTAAAAAAGGAATGCAAGAATGAGGAAATCGGCAACGCCATCGCCTGTTATATCCAGATGATTGACCGTGCGCTGAAAGCCTGCCTGAGCGCAGACAGCAGCCAATGGGACAGCATCATCGAGGAAATCTATCTGGGATACCTAAAAGAAACACCCATCATCTGCTGATAAAAAGAAAATAGAGGAACAAAATAGAAGTAGCCTTTTCAAGGAAGGAGTGAACGGCTATGAATGCACAGAAATTCACCCAGAAATCGCTGGAGACCATCCAGCTTGCAAACAATCTGGCACTGGAAAACAACAATATGCAGATCGAGCAGGAGCATCTGCTGTATGCGCTGCTGAAAATTGATCAAAGCCTGATTGCCCAGCTGCTTAAAAAGATGGGCAAGGACCCGCAGGCATTTATGCAGGCGGTCAAACAGGAGATTGACAAGATGCCCGGCGTCACCGGTTCGGGACGAGAGGCAGGAAAAATTTATATCGCACAGGATGTCGATATGGTGCTTGCCAAAGCGGAAAAGATTGCGGATTCGATGAAGGACGAATATGTTTCGGTCGAACACCTGATGATTTCGCTGATGGAAAATCCAAATCAGCACCTCAAAGAGCTGTTCAAGCTGTTTGACATCCGGAAGAACGACTTTTTGCAGGTGCTCCAGCAGGTGCGCGGCAACACCCGTGTCACCAGCGATTCGCCGGAGGATACCTATGATGTGCTTAAAAAATATGGACACGACCTGGTGGAGGATGCCAGAAATAAAAAGCTCGACCCGGTCATCGGTCGTGATGACGAAATCAGAAATGTCATCATGATTCTGTCTCGTAAGACCAAAAACAACCCGGTGCTTATCGGTGAACCGGGTGTCGGTAAAACAGCGATTGCAGAAGGACTTGCGCTGCGAATCGTGCGCGGCGATGTCCCTGCCAGTCTGAAGGACAAGACCATCTTCTCATTGGATATGGGTGCGCTGATTGCAGGAGCCAAATTCCGCGGCGAGTTTGAGGAGAGACTGAAAGCGGTTTTGGGCGAAATCAAAAAGAGCGAGGGCAAAATCATCCTCTTTATTGATGAGCTGCACACCATCGTGGGCGCCGGCAAGACCGAAGGCTCGATGGATGCGGGCAACCTGCTCAAGCCAATGCTTGCCCGCGGCGAGCTGCACTGTATCGGTGCGACCACCCTCAACGAGTACCGCCAGTATATCGAAAAGGATGCCGCTTTGGAAAGAAGATTCCAGCCGGTGCTGGTTGCCGAGCCAAGCGTGGAGGATACCATCTCCATTCTGCGTGGACTGAAAGAGCGGTATGAGGTTTACCACGGCGTCAAGATTCAGGATGCCGCACTGATTGCCGCAGCCACCCTGTCCGACCGGTATATTTCCGACCGGTTCCTGCCGGACAAAGCCATCGACCTGGTGGACGAAGCGTGCGCAATGATTCGGACCGAGATGGACTCGATGCCGCTCGAGATGGATGAGCTGAATCGTAAAATCATCCAGCAGGAGATTGCACAGGCGGCGCTGAAAAAGGAGGAGGACAAGCTTTCCAAAGAGCGGCTGGAGGCAGTCACCAAGGAGCTTGCCCAGCTGCGGGAACAGTTCAACTCGATGAAGGCACAGTGGGACAACGAAAAGACCGCCATCAGCAAGGTGCAGAAGCTCCGTGAAGAAATCGAGCAGACCGGCGGCGAAATTGAACGCGCCGAGCGGGAGTATGATTTAAACAAGGCAGCCGAACTGAAATACGGCAAGCTGCCGCAGTTGAAAGCGGAGCTGGAAAAAGAAGAAAAGCTGGCGGAGGAAGCCCAGCAGTCCAACCTGCTGCGGGATAAGGTCACCGAGGAGGAAATCGCCAAGGTGGTCGGCAAATGGACCGGCATCCCGGTTGCCAAAATCATGGAGGGCGAACGGGAAAAGCTGCTGCACATGGAAGACATCCTGCACCAGAACGTGGTGGGACAGGACGAAGCGGTGCGCCTGGTCAGTGAAGCAATCCTGCGTTCGCGGGCAGGCATCTCCGACCCGAACCGTCCAATCGGTTCCTTCCTCTTCCTGGGTCCTACCGGTGTGGGTAAAACCCAGCTGGCAAAAACCCTGGCAAAAACTCTGTTCGATGACGAAAACAACATGGTCCGCATTGATATGAGCGAATATATGGAGAAGTACTCGGTATCCAGACTGATTGGAGCGCCTCCGGGCTATGTCGGCTATGAGGAAGGCGGTCAGCTGACCGAAGCCGTTCGCCGCAGACCGTATTCGGTCGTCCTGTTCGACGAGGTGGAAAAGGCGCACCCGGATGTATTTAACGTCCTGCTTCAGGTGTTGGATGACGGCAGAATCACCGATTCGCAGGGACGCACGGTGGACTTTAAAAACACCATCATCATCCTGACCTCCAACCTGGGTTCTTCCTATATTTTGGAGGGCATCACACCGGACGGCGAAATCAGCCAGCAGGCAAAGGACGAGGTCAATGCGCTGCTGAAAACCAACTTCCGACCGGAGTTCCTCAACCGTCTGGATGAAATCGTCTTTTATAAACCGCTGAGCCGCGAGAACATCGGCAGCATCATCGACCTGCTGATGAAGGATTTGCAAAAGCGGCTGGAGGCAAAACAGATTTCGCTGGAGCTGACCGACCGCGCCAAACAGCTCATCATCGACGAGGCGTATGACCCAATCTACGGTGCAAGACCGCTGAAACGCTACCTGCAAAGCCATGTGGAAACGATGCTCGGCAGAAAGATTATCGCAGGCGAAATCGGCAGTGCCGACCAGAACGGCGAAGGCTGCCGCGTGCAGATCGACGCCGAAAACGGCGAACTGGTCGTTCGATAAAACAGAATCCAACAGCCAAAAACCGGCTAGGAAATTTTTTCCGAGCCGGTTTTTTTGTCCTCAGATGGCTGTAAAAGAGATTGCGCAAAACAGCGGGAAAGTTGTAGAAGATGCCGGATGGGTGTGATATAATAGGAATAAAAAAGCGGGGGAGGGAAAACAGATGCAAGGTTACAACATCGGTTATTATATCAGACGAATCCGAAAGGAAAGAGGAATTTGCCAGGAAGTACTTTATGAGGGACTGTGCAGCCGCTCGACCCTTCACCGAATCGAAAGCGGGGAACAGCAGCCCGGTCTGTTTGTTGCCAGCCAGCTGCTGCAACGGCTGGGACTGGACGAAAGCAGCTTTCTGCTGCCGCTTGGACCGCAGGATTTTGAAATCTCCAATCTGCAAAAGGAAATCATTTCGCTCAACGCACAAAGCAGATTTGCCGAAGCATTGGAAAAAATCGCCCGGCTGGAAACCATAGTCGTACCACAGGACAAGCTGGCACAGCAGTTCATCCTGCGCGCCAAAGCGCTGGCAGGCTATGAGTGCGATGGAAAGCGCTGCCCGTATGACTATCCGACCCAGCGGCAGATGCTGATGCAGGCGCTCGACATGACACACCCCAATTTTGATTTGGAGAAAATCGAACGCTGTCTGCTGAGTATCGAGGACATGAAAAGTCTCAATCAAATTGCCATCACCTATTCGGAGACTGGAGAAAGACGTTTTGCCATCCGTATCTATGAACAGCTGATGAAATACCCGCGCAATCGGCTCTTCAATAACGAAGCGTTGCTCGCAGTGACACCCATGCTGTGCTACAACTTTTCTCGTTTATTGGGAAGAGAGCGGCGCTACGAGGAGTGCATCGAGATTGCACAGTATGGCTATGACATCTCTCTCAAATATGACAAGGCAAGGTTGTTGGGAGGACTGCTTTTGAATATGGGTTGTGCGTTACATGAGCTTGGAAGGGATGAAGAAAGCAAAGAAAAATTGATTGATTCGTACTATGCCTATCGGCTGATAAATAATAAGAAAAGCTGTGCGCTTGTTGCAAATTATGCAAAGGAAAAATATGATATAATTTTAGAATAAAGACCTAGCATTCACCGACAGGACCATCAATATAGTTAGGTTTTATAACAGGCTTCACATTGCCGTCCGGCGGTGGGGTCTGGTTGTTGTCACCCTTTTCCTCCTCGCCATCCTCTACCGGCGGCGGGGTGGGCAGCTCATCGTCAGCAAAGCTGACCTGTGGAACAGCGGCAAGCAGGGTCAAAGCAGCCAATAAGGCAATCAGTAATTTTTTCATAACAAACTTCCTTTCTGAATTGATTCGTAGCTACAGTTTAAGAAAAGCATACTTTTAGCTTTTTGTCAATGTAGCATTTTACGACACATAACTATGTGTCGTAAAATGCTACGTTGACTTTTGTAAGCGGATAGTTTATGATGTAGGCAAGGAGCTCCTAAAAAAACAAAATGATTTTGTAAAGGAGAAATTTACTATGAAAAAAATGATGGTATCTGTCATGGCTATTGCAATGCTGGCAAGCATGGGCTTGGGAGCATTTGCGGATTACGCACCGGCAGCACACACCCACAACTTTAAGGTTGTCGAAAGATATACCTCCGAGGACTACTGCTGGGCAACCGGAGGAACCCATATCGGTACTTGGGTTGTTCGTCGCTGCTCCTGTGGTTTGGAAACACAGACCAACACCAAAAACTCTTGTGGTCGCTGCCCAACAGGAGGTTCTGTAAGAGAACTGGAATAGGAGTGCTATAAATGTTCAAACCAACAGATAAACCCAAAAGATATTTAGCAGCGGCTGCATTTGCAGCGGTGCTGATTACAGTTCCCTGTCTTGGCGCACTCAATACCTCTGCCGACCAGGCAAGGATGGAGTGGCCGGCGCCCGAACATTTTGAAATTTCTTCTGTCTATGGCTCTCGCTATGACCATTCGGATTTTCACATGGGAATCGACATCAGTGATGCAGAGATTGCAAACAGCGATGTGGTCGCTGCCGCAGATGGCAAGGTGGTGGATGTGACTTCCGAAAAGTCCGAACAGGGATATGGTGTCAGCATCATCATCGCCCATGAAAACGGGCTGTTTACACGCTACGCCCATCTGGCAAGCGAATCGGTTTCTAAAGGAGACACTGTTGCCAAAGGACAGACCATCGGAACAGTGGGTGATACCGGCGCAGCTGATTTCCCACAGCTCCATTTTGAAGTGATTCGAGATGGAAAAACCGTAGACCCGATGCAGTATTTTGAGAAGTAAGAAAACGGTATATATAGAAAGGAGAACAATATGAAAAAGTTATTGGCATCTGTTATGGCTGTTGCAATGCTGGCAAGCATGAGCACTGGTGCTTTTGCAGACAATTTAGATAATGTTCCGTATTTTTCGGATGAGGATGTTATTGTTCTTGAGTCGGCTCCAGAAAGCAGAATCAGTGTCAGCGCGACTAAAAAATTTAGAGGTCGTACCTGGACAACCGTTGCCAGAGAAAATCTGGAAAATTACGAGGATATTATGATTAAGATTCTTAATCTCAACGGAGTAGATCAGCTTCGCGTTCGTGTCAAGAAGAGTGGCGTTATCTACATAGACCGTTGGATGGGAATTGATGACCAGTACACATTTGATGCTGACTGGGAGGATGGAAACTACTCTATTGAATTCTACCCAACCGCCGATGCTACTGTTACATACAGCATCAAAACCGTTTCCTAAAAGTCAGTATACTTTATAAAGGGGAATGAAAATGGAAAAAGCGAAAACGAAAAAAAAGAAAGCAATTATTATCATCCCGATTCTGATTGTTCTCCTCGTTTCGGCATTTTTTATTCTTCGTATCAAGGTTCCGTTTCAGGATATTCAGCCAATCGAAATAGAACTGTATGGTCCGCCGTTGCAGTTCTTTGGGATTGAATATGAGTATCTTGACCATGATATGGATGAAAGTATCCCCGAAGGTGTTGCGAGAATATCCGTGCCGCTGAAAGATTATTTTAAGGCAGAAGAAGCGATTTCGCGTTCTCATGCATTGATGGGGATTATTGATGATTGCCTTTACTCATTTGCAGATAATGTTGGTTTAAAAACAAGATGACAATTCACATGATTTTGTCAAACCATTTTTATAGGTTCATTCACACAAAATAGGACAGCATTTGCTGTCCTATTTTCACAAAAAACAAATTTATTTCAAATTATCAACGGTATTTTTTGCAACGGCTTGTAATTGCTATTTATGTAGTGTAGCATAGCGAAAAACCCCGCATAAATACAGGCGTTGCCGCCTGTTGGCTTGATTTTTATTTTGTGCAGGTTGGTGTAGTGTGTTCAATGATGAAATAATGCGCTTTTTCATAGTTAGTTGATTTTCTGTTGATTTTTTAGAGCGCACACGACATATAAAAGCGGCGTACAAACATACCCCCGGGGGGGGATATATTGCCACGCTATCAAATCGGGTGAGTGGCTTGAGTAGCCCCAAGTAGATAAAGCGTTTTTATAAAGGGGGTATATCGTAGTTTTCAGTGACAATAGTGACATAGATAAATAAGATTATAAATCAATCTGAAATAGACGGTAAATCAATCTGTTCTGTGTGAAAACTAATCTTTGAGCTGTCACACCGTTTCAGTGACACCGCAGTGACAGTAGTGACAAGAAACAGTGACACCTTAAATCAGCTATATGTAGAGAGAACATTCACCCGTGGTTCACCCGTGGCTGTCTGAGTTTGATTATCATAGCAAATTTTGTTGCCGGAACAAGAAATCAAGAAGCACAATATGTGCCGAGTATTCTTGATACGAATACAACATTTTGCGTATTTCGTGGAGATTGGACTTGACATTCGGAACTTTGTATGCTATATTTATCATGTAAGTTAATATGAAAAGTGTTTCGGACACTCTTACCCTATGTAAGTTAAAACAAACGGCGCATGATTGCGAGAGCGAAAGCTCAAACAGTCATGCGTCTTTTTTTTGTTCGCAGAGGGAGGTAAAGAGAAATGACGGAACAGGAAAAACTCGCCTTTGAGCTTGAAATACGACAGAAAGTTGCGGAGGAGAACCGCGCAAAACAACGGGAGTCTAAGGCACGGTGGCGAGAAAAAAACCGCGAGTATCTGCGTAATTATGAACGCGCTCGTAGGGCGCGAAAGAAAATGTGTAAGGAGGTAAGCGAAGATGAGCGAAATGATTGATGTTACCCGTCCGATGTTTTTGTCTATCAAGGAAGTCGTAAAAATCACTGGTTTGTCCGAGTATTACCTCCGGCAGAACATCAAGGCAGGTAAAGTTCCCTATATCAAAAGCGGCAACAAAATCCTCATCAATATGCCCCGTCTGTCTGCCACGCTGAATGATATGACCGATAAGAGTCTTATTCAACTGTAAAGGATGGTGAGCGCATGGAGGAGAAATCTAAATCCTTGCTTATCGGGGATAGCTATGAATCAAAGGCAGATGGCACTTTGGTTTATAAAGAACCGATTAAAAGCAAGGACACAGGAGAGGTGGTCGGTATAGAGGAAACACCGATTGCCAACCACACTCCCATTTTACAGGAACAGCGTATTGTGGATAACGGGATTGAGCCTGTAGAGGAGCTTGTTTTCAATGTTCGCCGCGCGGGACGAATGTGGGGAACTGTGTCCGTGACTCTGAAAGAGATACTGAGTCAGACACCCAACATCAAATTTGGGGCGGCTTGTCGTATCTTTGTTGGACGCGGCGCAAAAGCCCGATACAGCGAAGCTATGCAAATCCAGTGCGAAAATGCACCTTGTTCAACAACATATCAGCATACAGGATTCAGAGAGATTGATGGTGAACGAGTATTCCTCAACGGCGGCTATAGCGTGACCGAGCGCGGTATAACAAATCAGTTTCGCGTCCAGTTAGATGGTAAATTGGGGCGATACGGTTTCACACAGGAACGCCATGACAGTCGCTACTCTACGCTGTTGCATGATTTGCCTAATGTCGCACCTAAATCACTCATTTTGACGGGGCTTGCCTACAGCTTTTTAACACCGTTAAACGCGATACTCCGTGATATTGGGTGTGAGCCACGCTTTATTCTGTACTTTGTTGGTAAAACGGGTACGCGCAAATCAACGATGGCAAATCTGTTCCTGTCTTTCTTTGGTAGCTTTCGTGAGAGTGAGTCTGCTCCAATCAGTTTTAAGGACACCCCGAACGCGGCAGAAATGTCAATGGCGTTGTTGGATTCGACTTTGACTCTGTTGGACGATAGAATCCCCTCAACAACCAAAGGCGTTAAAGACCAAATGGAGCGCATGGAACAGAGCGTAGCGAGGGCTATCGGAGACCGCGCCGGACGAGCAAGACTAAATGCCAACAGCTCCCTAAAGGCTGTATACCGCCCTGTGTGCAATCTTATTGTCACCGCAGAGGAAGCGTTCAGCAATGTTGGTGAGAGTGCTGTGGCGCGTTCTGTGTGCTGTGAGTTAATGCCCGGTGATGTGAACTTAGACGCATTAACAATTGTACAGCGTAAAGCGGGAGAGCTTAATGAGTGCATGAGCGAATATATCCAATTCGTTCTTGCAAATTGGGATAGCATTTCAGAAGAATGTTCGGAACAGTTTTACCGCTTGCGAGATAAAGCCCAAACCAATGGACACGGGCGATTAGCCGCCGCAGTTGCTCATCTACAAATTGGTATTCACACCATGTGTAGATGGCTTGAGTCCATGGTGGCAATTACTCCCGAACAGGGCGGCGAAATCGAAAAGTCCGCTTGGGAGACCTTTATGGAGTTGGCAACGGCTCAGAATCGGCGCATTTATGAAGAAAAGCCTGTAAAGCTGTTTTTGGACGCTATCCGCGAAATGCGTGACCGTGGGACTATCCGTATCGTGGACATGGATAAACTCGGAGAGTGGAGCAGTCCAAGCATTGTCGGTTATCGAGATAGGGCTTTCTACTACTTCTACCCCGATGCAATTTACAGTGAGGTACGCCGGTTCTATATGGAGCAGGATAAAAATTTCCCGTTAGGCAAAACGACCCTGTTCCGTCAGTTGGCTACAGATGGTCTCATTGAAACCGATAAGGGTCAGAATACCAAAGTCAAGCGGATTAAAGACGGGAAGCGTCCCCGTCTCCTGTGGCTCAATGCAACTGCGTTGGACGATGAGCGGGAGGAGGATGATTGCCAATGATTGATGAAAAACGGTGTGTTGAGTTTCCAACGATAGATGAGCTTGTGGCACTTTCTATCAAGGAGAACTGCCGCCGCTTGAGAAGCGAAATTATCAAATTTTCAGCTTTGCAAAAATCGCAGAGACAGGAGGTATTAGATTATGAACAAAGGAAAGAACACCCCAATGACAGATGAAGAAATGCGCGAGGATATGCTGAAACGCAAAGAAAAAGGGCTTTCGACTAAACGGGGAATCAGCGTGTATAAACAGCAAGCGGGTGAGTATGTTGACGATAAAACGAGAGAGATTACATCCGTACAGCGGCAGTTGTTTGAGACTTCTCTCGAAAATCAAAGGGTGTCCCTCAATGATGTTGAAACCCTAAAATCTCGTATGCTCGCATATCTCCAAGCCTGTGAGGACACGGCAACATTTCCAAACTCTCTTGGATTTGCTCGTTCCATAGGTTATACAGACCGTGCTCTGAGAGTGTGGAGAGCAAAAAAGCCCGACAGCGAAACTGGACGATTGCTTGAAATGTTTAATGATTTATGTGCAGATGTACTCAACCAATCTGCTTTACGAAATAACGCAAACAGTGTGTTTTCCATTTTTATTTCAAAGGCTCTGTATGGTCTTAGGGATTCCACTGAGGTTATTATAACCCCACGAACTGGCGATTTAGCGAGTGAAAGCGAGTATTCCGTAGATGAGATTCGCCGCCGCTATGTCATTGACGCTCCCGATGATTCGGATGAGTCCTAAAGTGGGGTGAAAATTATGGGACGAATATATTTCCGGCAGTATTACACCCCTGTAGTCGAGCAATATTTACGAGCAGTAGTTCGCAAGTGGAAGCCGAACTCTATACCATCTTCATGGTATAAATTTACTGTAAGTTGGCTTGACTTTTTATCCAAAGAAGACAAGGAGTTTATCCAGTTTGTATTCCACCCCGACTACTACAACAGCTATGTTGGCGTGAGCTGTTACCCATATGAACAATTCTTGCTGAATTTCAGAAGATTGTACAATTTGGAGCGGCGATACGCGATTGACGCGGGATTGCTCGATGAAACGGTCGATTGTGAGGGTGATGAACAGAAATGAAGACACATTACACAGCTTTGGTTGAACATTATTTCCGTTTGGGTGCGCGACACCCGATGATTACCAACCCGGTATCTGCTCGTTGGTATGCCGCTGTGTGGGAATTTTTCGATAACCTCCCAAGCGAAGACAGAGAATTTCTGCTCAAGCTGTTTAGCAGTCACACAGACCTCATACCTGTACTCAAATCTTATCCCGGCTCTTTCCCGCAAAATCTGTCTAAGCTCTCTGCTTTGGAACGGGCTTTTGCGGCGAGAACAAATATAATCTAACAAAATTAGGAGGAAATCATTATGACAAGCAAAATCAAGTTCGTTTACAACGAGAAGCCGTATGTTCTTGAGTTTACCCGCAATTCCGTTAAGGAAATGGAGCGTAGGGGTTTTGACGCGGCAAAGGTTCTCGAAAAGCCCATGCTTCTCCTGCCCGACCTGTTTTCCGGGGCGTTTATTGCCCACCACCCGTTGGTACGCAAAAAGCTCATTGATGAGATTTACAACGCCTTTGACGATAAGGTTGGACTGCTGAACGCTCTGTGCGAAATGTACAGTCTTGTTCTTGAAGATTTTGTTGCAGAACTTGAAAAGTCCGGCAACGGTCTGAAATGGGAGCGTGAGTAAATCGCAACCCCAAGTGTGGCGCATGATTGCGAGTGAGGGATTTCTCTCGTACAGTCATGCGCCACATTTATTTTACCCGAAAGGAGGTATGAAAGATGGCTGATGTTACAGTCGAAGGCGTACAAATAGAAGTGAGTGCGCTATCCTCTGCTGCGGCAAGGAGCATTGACGAACTAACCAACACTTTAAGTAGACTCAAGAGTGCGACTAAAGGTGGGTTGGGATTGACTCCTGTTGCAAAACAGCTTACCACGCTGAACACCGCACTGAACAGTATCAGCTCCACCAACGCGGATAATCTGAACAAGATGGCACAGGGCTTACAGGCACTTTCCTCTTGCGGAAACCTCAAGCTCTCGTCCTCTGTAGCTAATCAGATTTCCAACCTTGGGACAGCGGTACGGTCTCTGAATGGGACTGATTTTTCCTCGCTCGGACGGCTTGCGGACGCGCTTACCCCGCTTTCCACAATCGGCAAGTCGAACCTCAACAGCTTTATCTCTCAGCTACAGCGATTGCCGCAAGCGGTACAGGGTCTCAACGAAGTGGACATGAGCGGATTAAACGGCAAACTTACGGAGCTTGTATCAGCGCTGAGTCCCCTTTCCAACATGGGTAAGAACAATTTGACCTCGTTTATTACTCAGTTGAACAAAATCCCCAAGCTGATGGAGAATTTGAAAAATGTAGACATGAGAACGCTCTACAATCAAATTCAGTCCCTTACAAGAGTGTTTACACCGTTGGCTACTCAGATGGAAAAAATATCTGCGGGGTTTGCGGCGTTTCCGGCAAGAATCCAAAAGCTGATTACCAGTACAAACAATCTGTCGAAGTCGAACGACAAAGCGTCCACAAGCTATGTGAACCTCGCCGCCAAAATCGGCGTTGCTGTCGTTGCCATGAAGCGAATCGGCAGAGCTGTGGCTAATATGATTTATGACGCTACCGAATGGGAGGGTATCACACAGCGTTTCGGTCGTGCGTTCGGCTCAGAAGCAGAGGAAGCATACAGTTGGATTAAACGGCTCAACTCCGAACTGAGCATAAACACACAACAGTTCATGCAGTATTCTTCAATCTTCGGCACAATGCTCAAGGGCTTTGGCGTAGTCGAAAAAGACGCAGCAAAGATGGCTATGGGCTATACCGAACTTGTCTATGACATTTGGGCTGGCTACAACGACATCTACACATCGTTTGAAGACGCGGCGATTGCGGTACGCTCCGCTATTGCAGGTGAAGTTGAGCCTATTCGTAAGGCGGGTTTCACCATCGTGGATTCTCAGCTCAAAGTGACAGCGGCGAACTATGGTATCGCCTATAGCTCTCAGTCTGCAAGTGAGGAGCTAAAGTCTTATCTACGCTATCTGACTCTCGTTGGACAGGCTGACGCACAGGGATTGATTGGCACTTATGCAAGGGAAATGACTACCGCCGAGGGGCTTATGAGAACACTGCGACAGCAGATTATATCTCTTGGACAGGCGTTTGGTAGCGTATTCCTGCCTATTTTGGCAAAGGTGCTCCCGTATGTACAGGCATTTGTCAGTCTGCTTACTGACGCTATTGTAGCGGTTGCCACCCTGTTTGGTGTGACAATTCAGCCCGTCACTTTCAGTAGTGGGCTGAGCGCAGGTGCAAGTGCCGCAGAGGACTTGTCCGACAGCATTGGTGACGCAGGGAAAAAGGCGAAAGAACTCAAAACCGCCTTGCTTGGCATAGACGAACTCAACATCATTTCCCCGCCCGAAGATACGAGTGGGAGTGGTGCAGGTGGTATCGGCGGTGCAGGTGGCGGCGGTCTGCTTGATGTTGACAAGCTGTGGGACGAGAGCATTTTCGATTCCGTCAATCAGCAGGTCGCGGAACTTAAAGAAAAGCTCAAGGAAATTGTTCCGATTGTTGCGGCGATTGGTGCAAGTTTTGCGGCATGGAAACTCGCCAAGGGCTTACTCAAAGCGTTGGAATGGCTTTCTACGATGAAAGGATTTAACATTTTAGGCAGTGTCGGTTTCAAAATCACAGGGTTGGCTCTGTTCTTGGACTCTTGGAACACCATGAAAGAAGCTATCCAAGACATCATGCAGAATGGTGCTAATTTCGCCAATGTAACCAAGCTCCTTAGTGGTTTCGCAGAGGGTGTCGGTGCGGCGTTCTTGCTACTTGGACAGGTCAAGTATGGCGGTGTGGCTCTCATCATATCGGGTATCACAGGTATTGTTTCTGATATTAGCGACATGGTAAAAAACGGTGTGAATTGGGAAAACGCCACCTCGCTCACTAAAAACTTGGGTCTGTTCTTGTCCGGCATTGGTTTGGTATTCTCCAAGGATTACAAACTTGCGGGTATCGGACTGACAATAAGCGGTGTGTCGCTGATTCTTCAAAACCTCAAGGCTTTGCTCAATGGTTTCGCTACGGGAGATTTTGAGAATGTAAACTGGATTGAGGTCGCAAGTGGCGCGTTAATGCTCATTGGTGGGCTTATCCTTGTGTTCAAGAAGATTGAAGCGGTCAAAGACACGCTCAACACGGCTAAAGTGACCGAAGCACTAAAAACTGTCAGCGATACCACTTCCACCTTAGACACCACGGTCAGCACGAAGCTGTCCCCGAACCTCACCTCTCTCGCAAAGAACCTCGGCTTGGGTATCGTAATTGTCGCGGAAGTCGCGGCGGCGGCACTTCTCATCACGGGTGCAATCATTCTACTCGGTGAGGGTTTAGCGCAGGTCGGTGAGTCGTGGCAACCTGTTATCAACAACGGCGGCACGGTCTTAGCGGCTATGGGTATTGGTATCGGTATCTTAGCGGTTGTTGGTATTGTGACTGCTTTGCTTGGTTCTGTCGGTACACCGCTCATCGTGAACATTGCTCTCGGTACTGCAATTCTCGCAGAGTTGGGTATCGCAACGGGGTTGTTCCTCGTGGAGATTTGGGCTATCGGTAAGGGCTTGGACGAAATCGGGCAAGCGTGGCAACCTGTTCTCGATAACGGGGAAACCATTGCAACGGCTATCGGTCTCGGTACGGCTCTGCTTGTCGGTATCGGCGTAGTGACTGCCGCTCTTGGCGCGGCTACGGTTGCAAGCGCAGGTCTGCTCCCGTTGGCTATCGGTCTCGGTACGGCTCTGCTTGTCGAACTGGCGGCGGCGTTCATCATATTTACGGAGAGTCTGATAGCGGTAGCCAATGAGCTTGGTGACAACCTCGCTCCCGCGCTCGACAGACTCAATGACAAGCTCCCGACCCTTTCCACCAACATGAGCGAGTTCGTAGACTTTATGACGGATTTCGCAGGTGAGGTCGTTCGGTACACAGAGGTTTCGGCTATTGCCGGACTGAGCGCAACCATTGACACCATCATCGGTTGGTTTACGCAAGACCCTGTTGAGAAACTGGCAGACGATGTAGAGAACATTTACAACCAAACCACTACCCTCAACGAAAAGCTGAACTTGGCTGTACCCGAACTGAAAACGGCAATCAACCTGCTCAAGCAGTATAAGGGCTTCCTTACCGAAATGGAAACGCTCTGCAACAGTAATGTTGAGCTGTCCACGGGTATGTTCGTGAACATGAAAGAGGTCGGTCAGACGCTCGTGACGGGATTTGTGGACGGTATCAAGTCCAAGTCCTCTGACTTCTCCAATGCGGCGAAAACACTGGTGGACGGGTTCAAGAACTCGCTGAACACCAACGCCGCAACCTGCAAGTCGAGCTTCATTTCTTGGGCTTCCAACCTCAAGAACTGGTTTACCTCCGCGTCCTTTGGTGCAATCAACCGAACAACATTCGGCAACTACGCCAAGGATATTGTGAGCGGTTTCAACAACGGTATCACCAATAACTACGCTACGGCTAAGAGCGGTATGGTATCGTTTGCGAACACTGTGAAGAACGCTTTCACGGGAATTGTCTCTTACAAGGTGTTCTATGACATTGCAAAAGATGTTATCAGCGGTTTCAACAACGGTATCAACGATTTCTACGATACGACTCGACCGTATATGCGGCGTTGGGCGAATGACGCGGCGGCGGCATACAAAGCGGCGTTGGACTCCAACTCCCCGTCCAAGCGGTTTATGCGTATCGGTGAGGACACTGTTCTCGGCTACAACCTCGGTATCGCCAACCTCGGCGGCACGACAAAGGGCGTTGTGACGGATTGGGCGAACTCGTTTACAAGCGTAAACCCGACCATGAGCTTTGCCGTAGACACCTCCGCTCTGAAATACTACAGCAGTGATTCGTTCGCACAGTCTGTTTCCGCTGATGTGGCGACGCACAGCACGGTTACTGCAACGGGCTTCAAGGAGGGAATGGAGGAGTTCTATAGAGAGTATATCGAACCTACCCTGTCGCAGATGGCAGACGATATGCGTAGGCAAGCCGACAAGCAAGAACAGACCGTTGTTCAGATTGGTAATCGTACCGTAACGGACACTGTAGCCGCACAGCAACGAGCAAACGGCTATCGCTTTGTAACCGTCTAATGGCAAACAGAGAAAATCGGGGGAGTGGATTTCCCCCTCTTCCGATTTTCTACTTATCACAAAATATGACTTAAACAGGAGGAACAAACAATGAAAGTAAATGGGAAAGACTACAAGTCCTTTGAGCAGTTATCTATGAGTATCAGAACTCTCAAGGAGTCGTGGAAAAATGCCAGTGCCGGAAAGGACAAGAAACGCACATTTGCGGGGATTCAGCGTGAAATGCAAGACCTTTATTTCTTCCTCTCAAATGAGCGTGCAATTCTTGACTCTGAGCTGAACGAGCTGAAAGATGTTTGGAGTAACAAGGTAATTGCAGAACGGCGCACAAAGCTGATTAGCGAGTTTGATGAGATGGCAAAGGGAGCTGTTGAAGCTACTCGGCAGGACATTGAAACTCTGACAAGTGCAAAAATGGACAAGATTGGAGAAATGCTTGCGACTGCGCCCTCCGAGGAACAGCTTCGACTCCTTTCTGCTTTGCAGATGAGAGAGGATATCGACCATACGGAGCTTATTCACATTCTGCCTGTGTTCTTTGAGAACTATCAAGCAATGAAAGTTTTGAGTGCAATCGGTAAGCGTAATGGTATTGCCCTTGGACTTCCCTCTCAGCTTGACTGCCGCACCCTGTTTGAAACTCTCAACGAAGCTACAGATTATCTGCTGAACGCTTGTGACGAGTTTTCTAAGGAATGGAAAGATGTGTCTATTCGCTATCATGCTTTTCTCACGGTAAACCCCAAAGAAAAGGACAGGCAGTATGACCCACATTATCAGCAGTATATTGACCTGTTCGACTATACCCCGCAGTTGCAGGACTGCAAAGCCGAAAAACAGTATTTGTCGCAGGGTGAAAAGGCAAAAATCGACTGGTATTTCCGCGATATTGCGACTTTGAACCCGTCAGACGCAGGAGACCATGCTATTATCCTGCACCGCGTAGAAGAAGTGCTTACCGCGCACCCCGAAGAAAAAGACCTGCTGAAACTCTCACAGTACGCCGACTATGTGGCAGAGGTTGAGACCATTAAGAAAGACGAACCTGCCGAATAATCGCCAGTATAGGCAAGAAAATCGCCCTACCCTGTAAAGGGCGGGGCGATTTTGCTCTATGGTAGTTCGCAGTCGGTGAAGCTAAGTTGACCCCGCCTAAGTAGTCTAAGTAGTTAAAAATCGGTTTTTGCGTAAACTTTCGCTTAATACGCGCGTACTTAGAGGAAGTTACACGCAAAACCTTAAAAACAACTACTTTGACTACTTCAACAGGGTCAAACCGGGGACTCAATCTATTTCGCAATCGGAGAAATTACCTCCGTAGCAAGTGCCTGTGAATGTGATGGTATCACCTACAGACAGTTCCTTTAGAGCGTCCTCCTGCTCTTTCTCAAATTCAGCCGTGAAAAAGACGATTGTACCGTCCACTTGTTCTTTCATAGTGAGTGTTGCCCCACCAGTGAGGTTGAGCAACCCGCTTGAACTTATGCCGTTTATTTCGGCGGCTATTTGATACCGATTGCCATTATACAGGTCTTTAGCGTTTAGCTCATTACGCTTAAACTCTCTGTAAATATCCGCAAAGGTAACAGAAGTGTCTACCTCATTGCCTACAGCATCTTGTGTGGGTTGTTGACTGTTGATGTTTTTTACAGGCTCTACGGAAATGTCCACAACGAACATGATAGCACACGCTATTGCAAGGCAAAGTGACAGCATTATTCCAACAGGACGGGGCTTTTTCCTACGGCTAAAGATGATTAAGCCTATAATGCCTAAAACTATGCCGCCCGTGAGAATCCATAAGAATGTAGTCAAAATTACACCTCCTTACGCCTTATTGTGCGACTATAGCAAAAACGGAAACGACTTTTTCCCAAGCCCTTTGCGACTATCCCCGCTTCTCCCACACGACTTTGAAACCGATAATTTCTGCGATTTCCTTTACCTCGCTGTATTTGATTGTTCCACGGGTGAGCTTGTTGGAAATGTTCTGTGGGGTGGTTTTGTCTGAGTCCGCGCGACTTTCGTTCATCTTTGCGACTATATCAACCAACGACCACCCGGACGCGGCGATATAAGATTTAATCTCGTTTCTGATATTGTCCATGAAAAATAAACCTCCAATTCGTGTTTTCTGAACCGCAATTCTATTATAACGAATTGCCCGGAATAATGCAAGAGTTTTCTACATTATAACGCAACGAAAAAAACCGTAGCGAATAAAAATTTTCAAGAAAGCGTTGACAAGCGTTGTGTTATAGTGTAGAATGAAACCATAGAAAAACGAAATACACAAAACAGATTATAGGAGGTTTACAAAATGCGAATTTACGAATTGACGCCGGGCGGCTATGACCGCGCAAAATCCTTTTACGGGAAAGCGAAAGTTATTGAAACGGACGGGGAAACGCTTTTACAATCCTATGATACTACCGTTTGCAAGATTGATAAAAGCGGCGAATTTGTCCGAATGTGGGAGGGGTACAGCGCAACGACAATGCGCCATATCAACGCATTTATTGAAATGTTCGGCATTTCGGGCGGCGGTAAAAAGTGGTGGGACGCGCTCCCGGTGGAGGAAAAGCCCCATAGCGGCGCGGATATGACCCCCTCAGGAAGTCTAAAAGCAATGTACGCAAGACGCGCCGCGAATTATTGAGGAGGTAAAGAAAATGAAATTCAAGACAACACAAAAGGCAATCCGGGCGAATTATAATAAAATTATTTGCGTTCCCTATTGCGGTTTACAAAACCTTTTGAATTATGAAAGCCCCGTTGCATACACGGCGCGCTGTGAGGGGTGGGCGGCTGATATTTACGATATGGGCGGCGGGGTTGCCATTGTAACAGGTTATGCCCCATTCGGAAATATTCGCCCGTCCTATGAATTGCGGGAACGGTACGAAACGGACGCGGAAAAAATCCGCTATATTTCCGGCTATGAGGAAAAGCGGGACGCATTGCGGGAATTACAACGGGCATTTATTGAGGAGGTAACACGCCATGAATAAACGGGAGTATTGCGAAAGCCGGGAAAGCGTTGCATATTATAGCGGCTTGAATGGGCTTGAAATAAAGGGCATTGAATACGGTATAAATGATTTTGTTTATTGCGTTTCGGGTTGTTGGTATGGCGGGAAAGCCCCGCGGCGTTTCCACCGTTGTAAAATCTACTACCCCGCAAACGGGAAAGACAGCGCATTTTTTAGGGTACACGGGTACAAAATCCCGCTTGATGAATGTATTAGAATGGGGGTTTAATTATGAAATATTGGCAATTCGTGAATTGGGAACCCGCGCCGATTGAAAGCGCGTTAAAATTCCGCGTTGCTGTCGCTATTGCGGCATACGAAAATGGAAATAAAAACGCCATAAAGGAATATTACAGGCAATCCGCGACATTGGAAACACTGCAAAACCCCGTTGTTAAAATTGGCGGGTGGGCGTTTTCCTTGCATGAATTTTGCCGGGTGTATTGGGTAAAGTCCCGCTATTATGGCATTATGGAGCTATACGCGCCGAATAAGTCCGCTATTTATGCCGCATTAGGGCGGTATCATGTTCTAAAAATTGTGGAGGTGGAACAATGAACATTGACAACACAATGAAAGAATTAGCGGAATATATCCGCATGGGTGAGGAAATAGCCGCAAACATTGACGCATTGAAAGACGCGCTAAAACAGTACATGAGGGAAACAGGCGTTGACAGCTTGACGGGAACGGAACATAAAGCAAGTTATAAAGCGGTTGTTTCCTCCCGCATTGATACAACGGCACTAAAAAAGGACGCGCCCGAAATAGCCGCGAAATATACCCGGACAACAGAAAGCCGCCGCTTTACTTTTGCATAAAAATAGCCCTTATCTAACCCGCCGCCAAGCAAGAGAGAAAAGAGCTATATACCCAAAAAAGCGGGTACAAATGTATTTTACTATGCTCCCGCCGCATTTTCAAGGAGGTTTTATAATGGCTTCATATACAGCGCGAAAAAACAAAGACGGTAAAATAATAAGTTATCAAATAAAGGTATCACGAGGACGGGACAAGCTCACAAGCAAACAGTTAACCCCGTTCACAATGACATATACACCCCCGGACGGGTGGAGCAAAAAAGCCATTGAGCGCGATTTAAACCGCGTAATGGGTGAATTTGAAACGGCTTGCAAGCGCGGCGAAATTCTAACTAAAGAGCAAGAAAAAGCCCATGCAATGGAGCAAGCCGAACAAGTCAAGCGCGAACAAGCCAAGCCCACATTTACGCAATATGTACAGGTATTTCTAAATGAGAAAGCCGCTAATTTATCGGCGGTTACTCTACACAATTACAAACAGGCATTAAAACGCCCGTCTGAGATATTCGGGGAGACGAAATTAGAAGACATTGACTTTTTAGCGGTTAAGAAATATATAACCGATATGCAAGCCGCGCAACGGAACAAAGATAATAAAAAGCCGCTTTCACACGGTACGGTTGTAAGCTATTACACTGTATTACACACATTGTTTGAAAACGCTGTTGAAAATGGCATTATACCCGCTAACCCAATGCAAAGAATGAAAAAGCCAAAGCCCCGGAAAGACGATATACAGAAAGAGCCTATTTGCTATGATGAAAAGGAAATTGCCTATATTATGGAATGTCTCAATAATGAGCCGCTAAAATGGAAAGCTTTAATGCTTTTTCTCATTGACAGCGGTTGCCGCCGTGGTGAGGTTGCCGGGCTGAAATGGTCGGATATTGATTTTAGAACGGGTAAAGTTACCATTTGCAGAAATGCCCAATACACAAGCGAAAAAGGCGTATATATCACTACTCCAAAGAGCCATAAAAGCCGGGATATTATCATAAACGCGCCCGTTTTGCAGATTTTGAAAACATGGCAACGGGAACAAACGCTAATATATTTTGGGCGGGGTAAAACGGCGGGCGGCTATTGTTTCACCCAAAACGAGGGAGAAATATTAAACCCGAACACAATAACGGAATATGTTAGGACATTCGGAAAGCGGTATAATTTGCCCGGTATGCACCCCCACGCATTACGCCATACAATGGCAACATTGAGCATTGCAAACGGCGCGGACATTGTAAGCGTTTCTAAAAAATTAGGGCATTGCAACCCGTCCGTTACACTGAACATTTACAGCCATGCGAACGATGAAGCACAACGCCGCGCAACCGAAATATTAGCGGACGCGCTTTATAAAAACACAAAACAGGCATAAAAAGAAAGTGAGGATTTGCACAATGAAAATTATGAACATTAACGAAATGGAAAACGCCGCTTTACAGCTTAAGAGCCTTTTAGCTGTGCTTACCGCCGTAAACGGATACAACAGCGACAACAGCGGCATTTTAACGGATATGCCCACGGCATTAAAGCCCCTTGCAGAAATTGCGGAAAACCTGTATTGTAGTATTGTGGAAATGGGGAGGGAGGTTAAATAATGTTTACAATTCTTTGTATTGTCCTTTTCCCGTTGATGGTTCTCATTGAGTTAATCAAGCTGAACAAATGAAAAGCGGTACAGCTTGCCCCCGTTGCAATATGCGCGGGGGCTTTTTCTATTGCTTGCCCTGCAAGCCTTTTAGAGCCGTTATAAAGCGTTCTATTGTTTCAATGCCCCCATTACGCACAAACACAATTAAAACGCCGTATAACGCATTATAAGCGGCGCATAAAGCAAATTAGCTTGTTTTTATCGCTCCACTTTCCTACCAAAAAAGCGTTTTTAATATTTTCGGCATTTTCGCCATTTACGGCGGGAAAACCCGCGTTTATTGGGAGGTCGGTATATTTCCATTGTTACCGATAAAACCCCGGCAACATGACACAGAGCAAACGCCCATGGGCGAACATGATTATATATCTTTGCTCCACCAATACACCGCCGAAAACAAGCGGATGTGTTGTCGTTCGGCTTGTCACTGTTTTTAATAGCGTGTCACTGCTCAGTCACTGCTAAAAATCGCCCCTTATAGCCGAAAAAACAAGCAATATCAAGGATTTTCGGCGGTGTCACTGTTGTCACTGCAAATAGGCGAATACCCCACATATAGTTTTATAATTTCTCTTTTCCGCCGTTTATGCCGGGCGGCTTTTTCTATGCCCTGTTGATTTTCTGTTGATTTATTCAATGAATACAAGCCATATAGAAAGCCAATAAACGCCGCAAACCCGCATAAATACAGGCTTTTCTAAAAAGCACAGTTTATTTTTTCAAAAAACTCTTGCTTTTTAGAATCAAATCGTGTATGATAAGGACAAGAACTCCGAAAGGAGTAAAATAATAAAAAAAGCGCATAGAAAGGGGATTTCCTATGAAAACAAAACTTCTTAGCTGTATTCTGCTTTCTGCGATGGCATTGGGCGCCACACAGGCGTTTGCCCAAAAGCTGGACGCACCGATTGCGGCAAAAGAGGACCTGCTGACCTTCGCCGGTGTGGAATATGAGGTCAGTGTGGACGACAAGGGTGAAACAACCTACACCATCCTGGACAGCTCCAAAGAGGGCGCGCAGGAAATTTATGAGGCTGCAATCTCGGAAAATAACCGCCGCATCGAACAGGTCTGGGAAGAAAACGCCCTTTCCAAGTTTGCCGAAAAGAAAAAACTGTCGATTGATTTCGAGAACGCAAAGTACGGTCTGGTACAGTTTAACTGCAAGCTCACCGGCATCACAGTGGACGAGCTGGCGAAAAAGCTGAAATATCAGGTCGTTGAGAAAACCGAAAAGGACCACAAACATGACTGGATGTACTTCGACGTTACCGACGAGGAAGGCAACGAGAAGCTCTTCCGTTACTGCCAGAGCTGCGAGCGTTGGCGCATATTTGAAGCAGAATAACCCCTTTTATTTAAGGTTCACCCACATAAAAAAAGGACAGCCCTTCGGCTGTCCTTTTTGCAAAATTCTTTTCAGTAAAATACAAACAGCAATCTTTTAAAAGGAGGAATTGTTATGACAAAAAGATTTTTTGCAGCCCTTTGTTTAACCGCAGTCCTGTCAATGAGTGCAGCCGCGACAAGCGTTTCTCCGGCTGCTGCTTCGGAAAAGCCCGCCCTCCAATACAGCGTATGTAAAAGCTGCGGCGCAGAAGCGGTGCAGAAGGAGAAAATCCGCTATGGCAAGTGGAATTATGCGGGAGAGGTTGCTTGCGTCCACGAAGGCGGCGGAGATTCATATAAGGATGAGAAGCAGGTCAGATTGGTCCTTTATCCGGCAGTCTGCCAAAAATGCGGAGTCAGCGAGACAGAGGTAAAGGTCGAAGAGCAGTTTATCCACATCGGCAACCCCAAAAAGATACAGTATGTTTTATAGCTTTATCCACACAAAATATACACCAGACGAAAAAAATAGAATAAATCCCGAAGAGACTCTTGACTTTTAGAATCCGATACAGTATAATGGAGAAGAAGAGTTCCTACAAAATGGGCAATATAACCCAATCGAAAAAGGAAGAAAGATCCTATGAAAAAACAGCGTTTGATTTCCCGACTGGTTGCAGGCTCCATGGTCCTTTTGCTGCCGGTGCTGTCCCTGTGCGGCTGCACACAACAGCAGGCTCCCGACCAGGCGCAGGTCAGTGCATTGATTGAGCAGGCGGAGGGGATTTACCACCCAAATCATCCGGCGCTGACATCAGTAGAAAACCTGCTGCCCTTCAGCAATCAGGATGACCCATCGGACATCCGATACTACGATGAGGTAGAGGACTATGAGCAGGTGGCAGCACAGGTTTTCACCGACAGGGCAAAGCAGGCGCTGGAACAGGCTTTCTTCCAGGAAGGACCGGTCCTCTTCAAGCGGGACGACAAGGTCTACCATATCAGCAACGCCCACGATTCGATGGGAATTACCTATTTTGCAGAAATCGTATCGCTCAAGCAGACCGAGCGCAGCGGCGACCGCCTGACCTATCAGGTCACAGCAAAACCTGCACAGCGCGCCGAGTCGATGGATGACCCGCCGGTGCTGGGCGAAGCGGTGACCTATGAGATGGTGCTGGTTGAACAGGACGGCAAGCTGCTGCTGGAGGAGTTTCCGTATCCGATGGTCGTTTCCGACGGACAAATCGACATCGACCGTTATCAACTGGTAAAATAAGGGGGGGAAATCCTATGAGAAAAAACTTGCTTGGAATCGCGGTTGCCTTTTTGCTCCTTTGCTTTAGCGGCTGCACCTCAAATCAGAATCAGGTCAGCGCACCTACTTCCCCGGAGCAGCTGGGCTATACCATCGACCAGCAGCAGATTCCGCAGGTGGTGATGGAGGATTCGGTCTTTTTAAATCAGGAAACCTTCTATTGTCCAGAGCTTTCTGGAGATTTTACGGCGGTTGGGGTATACTGGCACGATTATTTAGGCTCTGACGCATATCCGGTTGCTTTTTTGCAGGCGGTGCCAGCCAATACAACAAAAATCAAGCTGCCTTCCGGCGAAATTTCCGTTTCCGATTGGGAGCAATATCAGATTTTTCAGAATCAGGATGTTATCATCTATGACCTGTACCCGATGCTCTATCCAGAGGGAACCGTTCCGGAACGGATCGCACAGGAAGTGGAGCGCAGCTATTATCAGACACAGGAAGAATATCAGGCAGGAAAAATCCCGCCAGAACGATATTTTAATGAACCTCTCAACAGCCGACTGACCCAGACCCGCTATTTAAATTACCTCTGGGAATACTATCATCAGCAGCTGCCGCAGCTGATTCAAAAATCATCCGACCCGAAATAGATTCACCTATAAAAAACAAGGCAGCCTTTTGGCTGCCTTGTTTTTATCATTTCACAAAAGGATGCACATTTTTTTTACGGTAGGTGGTTTTTCTTTTTCGCAAATTATGGAATTGAATTTCGTAAAGGCTCATGTTACAATAAAGAGGATGAAATGAAAGAGAAAAGAAGAGAAAGGAGAAGCTATTGATGGAACAGCTTCGCAATGCAAAAGGCTTCATCTGCGATATGGATGGAGTCATCTATCATGGAAACAAGATTTTACCCGGGGTCAAGGAATTTGTGGAATGGTTGTATCGGGAGAACAAACAGTTTTTGTTTTTGACCAACAACAGCGGCAAAACCCCGAAGGAATTACAGGAAAAATTAGCCCGCATGGGACTGGATGTGGACGAGCATCACTTTTACACCAGCGCGCTGGCAACAGCAGAATTTATCTCCCGCCAAAGTCCCGGTGCACACGCCTTTGTGATTGGAGAGCCGGGACTGTACAACGCACTGTATGAAAAGGGCATCACCCTCGACGACACCAATCCCGATTATGTGGTAATTGGAGAATCCCCCAACTATAACTACGACAACATCTGCAAGGCCGTCCAGCTGGTGCAGAAGGGCGCGCGCCTGATTGGTACCAACTACGATTTGACCGGACCGACCGAGCAAGGAATCATGCCTGCCTGCCGCGCCTTTGTCAAACCCATCGAGCTGGTCACCGGCAAGGAAGCCTACTACATCGGCAAGCCCAACCCGCTGATGATGCGCACCGGACTGAATATGCTCGGGGTACACTCGAGCGAGGCGGTGATGATTGGTGACCGAATGGATACCGACATCGTAACCGGCATCGAAAGCGGTCTGGATACCGTGCTGGTTTTGTCCGGCGTATCCACCAGAGAAACAGTCAAGCTGTTCCCATACCGTCCAAGACTGATCCTCAACGGAGTGGGAGATATTCCGGGCTAAACAGCAGTCCAAAACAACAGAAGCCAAGCGCCAAAGGAAGCGGAAAATACCGCCCTTCTTTTGGCGCTTTTGCTTTTTGAAAGGCTTTCCTTGTGATACCATCTTGTGATACAATAGGGTAGAACCACAGTAGACGAAAAGACCATCACAAACAGGATACGGAGAAATACAATGGCAAAAAAACAACGGTTGGATAAAGCAATCTCGATGCAGGGCAACCTTTCCCGCAGCGAGGTCAAAACGCTCATCCGAAAGGGAGCGGTCACTGTCAACGGACAGGTGGTAAAGGCAGCGGATTTTGGAGTGGACTTTGACAGCGACACAGTGCAGGTGCAGGGCAAGCCGCTCTGCCTGCGGATGCACCTGTATCTGATGCTCAATAAACCCAAAGGAGTGGTCAGCGCAAGCGAGGACAAAAATCAGCCCACTGTCGTGGACCTGGTGCCGCAAAACCTGTGGCGCAAGGGACTTTTCCCTGCGGGCAGGCTGGACAAAGACACCACCGGCTTTGTGCTGATTACCGACGACGGAGAGTTTGCCCACGACATCCTTTCCCCGAAAAAGCACATCCCAAAGACCTATCACGCGCTGGTGGACGGCGCCATCACCGAGCGGATGGAGGCGGATTTTGCCAAGGGAGTCCGCATCGGCGAGGACTTCACCCTGCCGGCGTCGCTGAAAAAACTCTCCTCCACCCCACAGGGGGATTGGGGAGAGGTCATCCTCAAAGAAGGGCTGTACCATCAAATCAAGCGGATGTTTGGAGTGTACGGCTTAAAAGTTTTGGAATTAAAGCGGGTACAGATGGGAAAACTGCCGCTGGACCCGCAGCTGCCGGAAGGAGAATGTCGGGAATTGAGTGAAGAGGAGCTGCGCCTGGTGGCTTCTCGGGAGGAGGAATAGACGATGGGATGCCTCATCTGCGAAAGAATTGAGCAGATCAAGCGGGGAGAAAACCCGTACTTTGTCTGCGAGCTTTCGACCGGCTATGTGGTGCTGGGAGATCACCAGCGCTTTTGTGGCTATACCCTGTTTTTGTCAAAGCAGCACGTCACCGAGCTGTACCACCTGCCGTGGGAATTTCGGACGCGCTTTTTGCAGGAGATGTCGCTGGTGGCAGAGGCGGTGGCTGCTGTCTACCACCCGGACAAGATGAACGTTGAGCTGCTGGGCAATGGGGACACCCATCTGCACTGGCACCTTTTCCCACGGGTGGCGGGCGATACCCCGCAGCCGGGTCCGGTCTGGTGGCTGCCGCGGGAGGAGATGTGGAACGACGTTTTTCTGCCGACCCCACAGCAGCTTGCGCAGCAAACCCGTCGACTGCGGGAGGAAATCCTCCGACGCAGCAGGACGGCAGCGCTTTTTTGTGAGGGGGAAGCAAGGGATGGATAACGGCTTGCCGGGCAAAAAACTGCCGCCGGAGTTTTATTTGCAGGATACCGTACAGGTTGCCCGCCAGCTGATTGGCAAGCTGCTGGTCCGCAGGGTAGAAGGGCAGACCATCTCCGCCATCATCTGCGAAACCGAGGCGTACACCGGCTTTTCGGACAAGGCGTGTCACTCCTATAAGGGCAGCTCACCGCGCACCCGCGTTATGTTCGAAGTAGGTGGAAAGGCGTATGTCTATCTGATCTACGGAATGTACAGCTGCCTGAATGTCACCACGCGGGAAGAGGGCGTGCCGGAGGCGGTGCTGATTCGTGCGGCATCTCCGGTAGAGGGAATCGAGCGGATGATGCAGCTGCGGCAGAGCAAAAAGCCTATCAAGAGCTTAAAGGAGAACACACTGCTGTCCGGTCCCGGGCGGCTGTGCGATGCGCTTGCCATTACCCGCGAACAAAACGGTCTGTCGCTTTGCGGCGATGAGCTGTTTATCTGCGAAGGAGTGGAGCTGCCACAGCAGCAGATTGCTGCCACCCCGCGCATCAACATCGACTATGCACAGGAAGCAAAGGATTATTTGTATCGCTTTGTGGATACTAAAAGCCCTTGTCTTTCAGTGAAGTACAGGGAGGGAGAGCAGAATGGAAGGACAGCAAAATGAAGCGCTCGAGCAGCGGCAGAACTGCTGTTGTCTGACCGGTCATCGGTCGCTTCCGTCCGACCCGGACCGGCTGGCAGAGCTGCGGCAGAATTTGCGGCGGCTCATCTGTGATTTGGCACAGCAGGGCATCACCACTTTTTACACCGGCGGCGCATTGGGATTTGATACGATGGCGGCGATGATGGTGCTGGAACTAAAAAGCCGACTGCCACAGCTGCGGCTGCACCTTGCGCTGCCCTACCCGGAGCAGGCAAAGCGCTGGAGCCGCACCGATCGGCTGCTGTACGAGCAAATTAAGGAACACGCCGACCGGGTGTATCTGGTCAACATGGAATATTCTGCTGTCTGTATGAAAAAACGAAATTATTTTATGGTGGATCGCAGCAGAGCATGTGCCTATTATATGGTCAACGCTACCCGCAGCGGGACAGCGCAGACGGTAAACTACGCCCGCAATCAAGGCTGCAAGCTGTTTGACCTGTTGGAAAAGCAGCCGGAGCGGTTTGTAAAGACGCCGCAGCAGCAACAGATTAGCTGGAGCGAACAGGTGATTGTGCGGGAGAGCTACCCGGCTGCGCAGGAAAAATCGGACCCAGAAAAATAACCCGATGCCAAAGGCATCGGGTTATTTTTCTGGGTCAACAGCAGACGAAAGCTCACAGCTCCTGCTCCGGCAGAGAGAAGCCGTGCATAAAGCCGTTCTCCGCATAAATCGAGCAGATGTCCCCGCCGATAACTTCGTGATTATAAATCAAAAGATTGGCTCGGATATACTCCTTTTGTCCGGGGTAGTTGAGCACTTCATAGCTGCATCGGCTGACCTGCTTTCCTCGAAAACGGCTCAGGTCAAAGCCCTGCTGCTTTTGAATCTCATTGTAGTTTTCATAAACATCTCCAAAGGTTTCGGGGATCACCACCTGCACCATCTCACAGGGCTGTTCGCTTACCTCCCAGCCGTAGCTTTGCAGAAATCGCACCTGCGCCAGCCCATTGGGAACGCAGGTGTCATGATGGGCGGCAGGCTGCACCGGAGCAGACGACTCAAAAGGGTGCAGCGTCAAAGCAATCAGCAGGACCGCTGCGAGGATTGCCGCTGCGCACAGTAGCTTTTTGAAGAGGGAACGGGGTTTGAATGAACAGACGAACATAGGTGAGTGGCTCCTTTCAGACAATATTCTCTGGTGGCAGAAAAGACCTGTGGGGACAAAATCAGCAGAACGATCAGATTCGGCAGCAGCAGGCAGGCATTCAGCAGATCCGCCAGCGCAAAGACCACCGGCAGACGGGCAAAGCAGCCGGCGGCACACCCGACCAGAAAAATGCAGCGATAGAGGAAAAGTGCGTGGCGGCTGTCGCCGAACAGATATTCCACACAGCGCTGACCGTACAGACAAAAGCTGATGACCGAAGCAAAGGCAAACAGCGAAAGAGAGATCCCCAGCAATCTGCCGCCGGTTTTTCCCATCACGCTGCAAAATGCCTGATAGGCACCGGAGGCACCCAGCGGGACACCGCTTGCCAAAATCGAAAGTGCTGTGATGGTGCAGACCAGGATGGTGTCGCAGAACACCTCAAAAATTCCCCAGAAGCCCTGTTCGACCGGACTGTCCGCACCGCTGCAGGCGTGAGCGATGGAGGCGCTGCCCAATCCCGCCTCATGGGTGAAGATGCCGCGGGAGATGCCGACCCGCACACAGGTGAAAAATCCGACTCCGCTGCCCGCCGCACCGGCGATGCCGCCGGAGGAAAACGCCTGTGTCAAAATCTGAGAAAAGGCAGACGGAATATTCTGCCGGAAATGAAAGAGGATGATCCCGCAGCCAAACAGGTAGAGGGCGGACATCCATGGGACTAAAGCTGAGCAGGTCTGCACCGCACGGTCACAGCCGCCGTGCAGCACCCACCCGCACACCAGCACCAATACCACAGCGCACAGGGAAGGGGAAACCGAAAAGCTCTGCTGCATCGACTGGGCGATGGCGTTGGTCTGGACCATGCTGCCGCTGGACAGGCTCGAGAGGATACAGAAGATGCAAAACAGCACCGCCAACAGCTTGCCGATGGGATGTGGGATGCCGCGCGCGCAGTAATACATCGGACCGCCGCAGAAGGAGCGGGAACCGGGACGGCGCACCCGCCATCGGACCGCCAGAAAGACCTCCATATATTTGGTCATCATCCCGAGCAGCGCGCCGACCCACATCCAGAAGATGCTGCCCGCGCCACCCAGCGCCAGCGCTGCACCCACGCCGATGATGTTGCCGACCCCCATCGTACCGCCCAGTGCGGTACTGACAGCGGCAAAGGGAGAAACGCTGTCCTTGGATTCTTTTTTGCAAAACAGCGAACCGAGCGTCTTTTGTGTGACAAGACCGATCTTCCGCAGCGGAAGAAAGTGTGTAAAGACAGTAAAATAAAGCCCGCACAGCAGGGTGAAGGCGATGGTCCCGCGTCCCCACAACAGCTGCACCGCCCGGTCCAGAAGATTTTCGAGCATAATACCCCTCCTCATCCGGTTTGATAAAAATTATGTGCCGGAAAACCAAAATATGACGGGCTGGACATTTTAGCAGAATGTACTATAATGAGAACAGAGGAAACGAGCCGAGGGATAGAAGAAAAAATCAGGGAGGTATAAAAAAATGTATAATTGTGCAAAATGTTTTCAGAGAGGCTGTACCAAGCAGGATATGACCAAGACCCTGCCGGACTGCCCAAGTAAGGACGAACAGGTCAAGGAGCAGGCAAAACAGCTGTATAACGAACCGGAAAACCACCGCATCGCCTATTGTGCGGCGCTCACCGAGGCAGGAGGCTATTGCCAGGACACCAGACTCATTGAAATCATCAAATTCCTGCATCGCGGCGGCTATCATAAGATTGGAATTGCCTTCTGCACCGGACTGTTCAAGGAAACGCAGGAAGTCGTCAACATCCTGGAGTATAATGGCTTTGAAGTGGTGTCGATTATCTGCAAGAACGGGTCGATCACCAAGGACTTTTTGGGAATCACCGACGAGCAGGCGGTTAGAGGCAGCTGCAAAACCGAAACGATGTGCAATCCGATCGGACAGGCGCTGTTTTTGAATCAGCAGAAGACCGACTTCAATCTGATGCTCGGTCTGTGTGTCGGACATGACACCCTGTTCATCAAATATTCCGATGCACCGATTACCGCGCTGGCAGTCAAAGACAGGGTCACCGGACACAATCCACTGGCTCCGGTTTATCTGGCACAGGGATATTATCACAACAAATTCTATCCGCAGGACAAAGAGCAGCTCAACCCGCACGACACCGAGTACAACCCGAAGTAAGGTGCTGCGGACAACCGCTCCATTTTGAATAAAGGAGAGATCCTATGGAACAGCTACAACAGCTGATGTCGATGATGAACGCCGGATGCAGCGCTTTGAGTTGGAAGACACAGGACAGCAAGCATCTGTGGGGAAGGAATATGGACTTCAACCGGCTGGCGCAGGGCAGCAAAATCAGCTTTATCCCGCGCGGCACCAGCTATTATATGCGCGGTACGACAATGGAAAATAACCTGCGTGAGCAGGAGCGGCGAACCTCTGCCTATGCGGCAGTAGGAACCGGATTTTTGATGATTCCCTCCACACCGGTGCTGTATGAGGGCATCAACGAGAAGGGACTGATGGGCGGTCAGCTGTATTACCGCGAATTTGCCCATTTTGAACAGCAGGTGCGGGAAGGAACGACCGCTCTGTTGCCTCCTTTTGTGGTCTACCATATGCTGGCACAGTGCGACAGCGTGCAGCAGGTGGTGGATACCTTGCAACAGCAGGTCACTTTGCTGCACGAGCCGATGCTGGGAACCGTTCCGTCGCTGCATTGGGCATTTTCCGACAGCACCGGCGAGATGGCGGTCATTGAGCCGGATGTGGATGGTCTGCACATCTACCGCAGCACCGTCGGCGTCATGACCAACAGTCCTGGCTACCCGTGGCACCGCACCAACCTGCTCAACTACGTTGGTCTGCGTGATTTGGACTACGATGAATGGGAGCTGGAGGATAATCGCCTGTCCCAGTGCTTCTCCGGCAGTGGAATGCAGGGACTGCCCGGCGACTGGAGCTCGCCGTCCCGCTTTGTCCGTCTTGCCATGCTCAAAAAATTTGGCGTGAAAGGTCAGGACGAGGCGCACGGGGTAGCCAATATGATGCACCTGTTCCAAAGCGCTGCCTTCCCGAACGGAATGGTTCGGGTCAGCCAGGAGGGTCATCTCACCGAGTACGACGTCGAGGTCATCCCGTATGACTATACCATCTACACCTCGGTGATGTGCGCGGAATCCAAACGTTTCTACTGGACCTCCTATGAAAATCAGCGGGTGCAGTATGTGGATTTGGAGCAGCTGAAATCCCGCACCCAGCCGGTGCAGTTCGAGCTGGGCAGGGAGCCGGATTTCCTTTGCGTCACACCGCAGGAGTAACGGCAACTCTATCAAAAGCGAAAAACACCACCGGAGGGAAGTCCTAACAGGACTTCCCTCCGGTGGTGTTTTCAATGAAAGCATATCCTACTTTAATCCGTATTTTTGTGCGTATTCGCAAACGGTTTTGACCCAGTGCGGATGCTGAAAGCTGCGTTGGACATCAGATAAATCCACATAAGCACCACCGGCGATATTTTGAACCAGAGCCTCGGCAATCATTGCCTCACGTGTGTACGGGTCTGCAAGATATTTTTCAAATTCCATGTTCATCTTTTGGTCGATCCCTTCCATCGCTCCGATGTAAAACAGATTATCTTTACCAAGCAATTCGCCGATGTGTACAAAGCATTCAATTCCCTCTCGAATCTGGGCAACCGATACCCGGCGGGTATATTCCATCATCCGTTGACCGCCGTTGAGGATGTGGTCAACGGTCGTTTCCAGCACCTTGGCTAATTCCAGCAAAATCCCAACATCCGGCAGAGTTTCGCCCGTCTCCCTTAATTAAAGATATTGTTGGGTAAAAAAGAAAGGTCAGTCGATTTTGCCGATGAAGCGGTAGTAGATTTCTACTTCCTGCTCACGGCTTCCGTCCT
>OFMI01000171.1_pt1 | contig 62380 bp, 54 predicted proteins | sample 1541741 | NCBI WGS metagenome assembly OFMI01 (sample SAMN04209219, study PRJEB22552) | human gut metagenome | biome: gut; material: feces | host: Homo sapiens | place: USA: Oklahoma | reverse complement strand
CACCCATGGGGTGCGCCCCTCTGTCCCTTATTTTGTCAAGGCACTCTCTGATGCCCTCATACCACCCGGTAGTCGCCCTTCTGCGCCCGGCGCAGACGCTCCAGCTTCTCCCGGTTCAGAAGCTCCTGCAGCTCCCCGATGATCTGGTTGGACACCAGAAAGCCACGGGGCGTCAGGCGCCAGCCCTGCTCCGTCCGCTGGGCCAAGCCGTGGTCGGCGTAAACCTCCAGCCGTGCGCCCAAGGGGTCGAAGCGCCGGCGGAAGCGGTTTTCAAACTCCCTGATGTTCATCCCCTCCGTGGTACGCAGCCGCAGCATGATGTACTCCATCTCCCGCTCCGAGACGGGGATATGCTCCGACTCCGCCAGCACCAGCTCCCCGGCAATGTACCGATCCAAGTCCCGGATGTAGCCGTAGCGGACGCCGCCAAAGTCGGAGTAGGCACCGGGGCCGAACCCCGCATACTCCCCCAGTGTCCAGTATTTCAGGTTGTGGCGGGAGGCGTGGCCGGGCCGTGCAAAGTTGGAGATCTCATACTGCTCATAGCCGTTTTGCCGCAGATACTCCACGGCGTAGAGATACATATCCGCCTGTGCCTCGTCGTCTGGCAGGGTCAGACTGTCCCGCTGCCGGTAGAGGGGCGTTCCCTCCTCCAGCTTCAGCCCGTAGCAGGACAGATGCTCCGGCTGGAGGGTCAGGGCGTCGGAGAGGGTCTTTTCCCACTGCTCCATGGTCTGCCCCGGCAGGCCGTAAATGAGGTCCAGACTCACGTCCGGGAATTTGGCCCTCCGGCAGGCGGCCACAGCCTCCTGCACCTGCTGCCATGTGTGGATGCGGCCCAAGGCCCGGAGACAGACGTCGTCCGTGGACTGGACCCCCAGGGAGATGCGGTTGAAGCCCGCCCGCCGCAGCGCCCGCAGGGCCTTCCAGTCCCCGGCACTGTCGGGGTTGGCCTCCAGCGTGATCTCGGCATGGGGGGCGATGCGGTAGTGCTTCTTCACGGCTTTCAGCAGCTTCACCAGCCGCTTCTCCCCCAGATAGCTGGGGGTGCCGCCGCCAAAGTACACCGTGTCCACCAGATGCTGCGCCGCCTGCGGGGCCACCTCGATCAGGTGGCGCTCCAGTGCCGCCGTGTAGGCGTCCATGCGATCCTCCCGCCCGGAGAGGGAGTAGAAGTCGCAGTAGGCGCATTTGGACCTGCAGAAGGGGATGTGCAGATACAGCCCCAGAGGGTGCGTTTGTCTGGCCATGGTCATGCGTCCTCCTTGGGGGGCAGGATGATGACGGCCTCGAAGGGACAGTTCACCTTACAGGACCGGCATCCGATGCAGCGGTCCAGATCCACCGTATAAAAGCCGTCCGGCTGCAAAAGGATGCAGTCCATAACGCAGAACATGGTGCAGTAGCCGCAGCCGGTGCAGCTCACCGGGTCGATGATGGCCCGGTCATAGCGTTTTTTCCCGAAGGGATGTGCAGGATCGTACATGATAACACCCGCCTTTCCGTCCTTTCAGTATAGCCTGTTTTGCGCCGTTTGGCAAGCCGAAGCGCATTTTTCCGGTGCGGCGGGTCATACTACGGGAGAAAGGATGTGATGCGGGTGGACATGACGCCCAAGGAGTATCAGGCGTATGTGAAGCAGATGCAGAAGAAGTCCCCGCTGGGAAAGGATATGGCGCTGGCCTTCGTCATCGGCGGGCTCATCTGCGTGGCGGGACAGGCCATCGGAGACGGCTTCCGGGCGGCGGGCCTGAATACGGAGGACGCCGGGACCGCCACGTCGGTGTCCCTTGTGTTCCTGTCGGCGCTGCTGACAGGACTGGGACTTTACCACCGGCTGGCCCGGTTCGGCGGGGCCGGGACGCTGGTACCCATCACGGGCTTTGCCAACGCCGTGGCGTCCCCGGCGCTGGATTTCAAGGCTGAGGGCTTCGTCACCGGCATGGCGGCCAAAATGTTCGTCATTGCCGGCCCGGTGATCGTCTACGGCACACTGGCCAGCGTGGTGTATGGCGTGGTGCTGTGGGCGCTGGGCTGACGCTCTTGGGAAAACCTTGGATTTTCCGCGATTCCTGAGCAGCTGCCTGCGCCGCTCCCGGCGGGCAGCAAAAAGCTCCCCGGCATGAGCCGGGGAGCTTTTCATGGATCGTTTTCATCAAGGCAGATAGTTCAGGGGATCCACCATGGTGCCGTTGCGCTGGATACGGAAGTCGCAGTGGGAGCCGCTGGAGATACCGGTGGAGCCCATGGCGGCGATGGTCTGGCCCTTGTACACGTGGTCGCCCACAGAGACGTAGAGGTCGCTGTTGTGGCCGTACCATGTGATAAAGCCGTTGCCGTGATCGATCTTCACGCAGTAGCCCAAGCCGCCGTTCCAGCCGGAGTAGATGACGGTTCCGCCGTCGGCGGCGTAGATGGGCGTACCGTAGGAGTTGGCGATATCGATGGCCTCATGGTAGCTGCTGGCGCCGCTGATGCCGGTGTTGCGCCCGCCGAAATAGGAAGTGATGACGCCGTAGCAGGGCCAGCGGAAGGACCCTGTGGGGAACCACGTGGGCCGCTCCTTGGTGCCTCGTGCCTGCCGCTCGGCCACCGGCTCCTTCAGCGTCACGGAGGACACCACCTCACGGGACGTCTCCGTGCCATTGATAACGGTGACGTTGGCGGTGACGTCCGCCTTGCCGTACACGCCCTTGCTGAGGACCTCGTAGTCGCCCTGATACATATCCGGGTCGTCCACATATTCCACGCTGTACGCCACGTCCTGCAAATAGCTCTGCCGCTCCACGTTCACCACCGTCAGATACGGCACGGCACGGGAGATGGTCAGCACGTCGCCGGTGTGGAGAACGCTGATGTCATAGCCGGGGTTCAGGGCCAGCAGCTCCTCATTGGTCATGCCGTTTTCCTCGGCAATGAGGGACCACACATCGCCGCTCTTAACGGTATAGGTCACCTCGCCCGCCTTGGTGGCGTTGAGCTTCTCGGCGATGTAGCCCAGATTCATGATCAGGGACTGGTCCACGTACTCCTGCTTTACCTCCACGTTTTCCACGAAGTAGCAGTCCACGGTACTGTCGGTGATGTAGCCCTTTTTCAGCTGCTCCAGCAGCTGCTCGATGGCGCCGGGGAAGGTGGTGGCCGCCACCGGCTCCCCCTCCACATACAGCACATAGGCATAATCCACCAGCCCCAGCTGCTGGGTGAGGTTCTCCTCCAGTGCGTCGGTGCTCTCCAGCTCCTTCCGGGGCACGATGCCGGTGTGAATCTCCAGCTTGGCGCTGTCGATGCTGTAATCGGTGTCGGACAGCGTCTGCCGGGTGATCTCCTCCAGCTGATCCACTGCCGCCGAGACGCTGCGAGCGCTGCGAACCGTTCCCAACTCCACGCCGTCATAGCGGGCGGTGGCGCCGATGGTATACATGGACAGGCACACCGCCACGGCCGTCACCGCCACGGCGCCGGCCACAAACACCGCCGGATGCAGCTTCACGCCCTCGAAGAAGGCCCGCATCCGTCCACCTGAACGGATGGCTCCCTTGCGGCGGCGGGTGAGCCGCTCCCGGAGGTCGGAGCCCATACGGGGCAGACTGCCCCAGAGGAACAGCAGCAGCTGGCCCAGCTTCCACTCCGTCTCCGGCAGCTGCCGCTGCCGGTTCTGGTGCCGCAGCTCCCGCAGACGATGCCACCGGCGGCGCAGGGGCTGGCCGATATGGGTCGATACCCACGTCTGCACATCCAGATCCAGCCAGTCCGGATGCTCCTTACAAAACCAGACCCAATCCTTCAGATTCTGCTTCCACCGCTGCCAGATGCTGCGGCGCTCCTCCGAATCGGGACGCTTATTTTCCAATTCCTGTTTCATATGATCGATCCTTGCTAAAAGGTTACAAATTCGTTACAAAGCCTATCATACCACATTTTCCGGGTACGTCAAGACTTTTTTGCATTTCCACCATAGAAACGGCCGATTTTCAACAGGAATTTACACAATTTTCAAATATTTGCGGAAAATATCCCCTTATCCACGGGGCAGCTCCGCCGTCAGCCCGCCGCACAGGGCGTTGGCGGCGAACACGGAGCCGGGGCGCAGGGGATCGATGGTCGTCCCCTCCAGCGTGGTGACGCAGCCCCCGGCCTCCTGCACCAGCAGGCTCCCGGCGGCGAAATCCCACGGGCTGAGCCGACACTCGAAGAATACCTCCGCCCGGCCCGCCGCCACCTGACACAGATCCAGCGCCGCCGCCCCGAACCGACGGTAGTCCAGTCCCCGGTCGTAGAGATACCGCATGATGGCGAAGTGCCGCTCCGTATAGCTGCGGTCATAGATGGTGGAGCCGCACACCACCAGCGAGTGGCCGGGATCCCGTCCGCTGACATGGATGGCCCGGCCGTTGAGGGTGGCCCCGCCGCCCCGGCGGGCAGCGTACAGCTCCCCGGCCAGCGGCGCATATACCACGGCGTACTCCACCTGCCCATCCTTGGCCAGCGCCACGGAGATGTTGGTGTAGGCAAAGCCCCGGACGAAGTTGGTGGTGCCGTCGATGGGGTCCACGATGAAGGTCCACGGCGACGTCAGGGCATCGTGCTGCCCCTCCTCCCCGAAGAAATCCGCCTCCGGCAGCAGGGCCAGCAGTTCCTTCCGCAAAAAGCGCTGTACCGCCAGATCGTACTCCGTCACCAGATCCGCCGGGCCGTTCTTCTCATGGGTGGCCGCCGTCACGTCGTTGGCGCTGCGGACCAGCTCCCCGGCCCGGCGCACAATATCGATGATACTCTCCAGCATAGTTCTTACCTCCTGATGATGCGTCCCGGACGGGCGCCGGTGAGCACACCCTGCTCCAGCAACGGCACGCCCGCCGCCAGGACAGTGTCCATCCCCACCGCCATGCGGCAGGGCTCCTGATACGTTCCTGTTTCCCGGAGCGCCTCCGGGTCAAATATGCAGAGATCGGCGTCCATCCCCGCCGCCAGCACACCCTTTCCCGCCAGCCGCAGCCGCTGGGCGGGACGGCCCGTCACCTTGTGGATGGCCTGCTCCCACGTCAGCGCACCCTTTTCCCGGACAAAGTGCTGCAAAAGCCGGGGGAAGGTGCCGTACACCCGTGGATGAGGCATCCCCTCCGTGGGATAGGTGGCATCGGAGATCAGATGGGACAGGGGACTTTGCAGAATGGCGGTGATGTCCTCCTCCGAGGCCATGAAGTCGATCATCGTGATCTCCCCCTGCTCCCGCACCAGCAGGTCGCAGCAGCAGGTCAGGGGATCCTGCCCCGTCATGGCGGCGATCTCCGCCAGACTCTTCCCCAGATAGGGGTGATCCTCCGGGCAGTGGAGGCTGGTCAGATAGATGCCGTCCCAGCCCGCCAGTCTGGCAATGTCGTCGAAGCCCGCCCCGCTCTGGATGCGCTGCGCCAGTTCCCGGCGGGCCGCCGGGTCCGACAGACGGCGCACCACCGCCTCCATGCCTCCCGCCAGAAACTCCGGCGGCAGGATGTGCAGCAGCTGGGTGGAGCCGGCGGTATAGGGGTACACGTCGCACCCCACGTCCAGCCCCTCCTGCCGGGCCTCCTCCAGAAGCTCCAGCACCTGCGGGATCTTCTTTCCCCAGCTGTCCCGGCCCATGGCCTTCAGGTGGGAGATCTGCAGAGGGATCCGCAGGGTACGGGCCACCGTCAGCATCTCCCGGACGGAATCCACCACCCCGGCCCCCTCCTGCCGCATATGCACCGTCACCGGCACGTCGCCGCCGCTGAGGGGCCGCAGGGCCTCGATCAGCTCCCGGGTGGTATAGAAGCACTCCGGGGCATAGCCCAGCCCCAGCGACACGCCCACGGCGCCGTCCGAAAGCGCCCGCTCCATGCTGCGGTGGATGGCGTCGTAATGGCGCTTTTCCAATCGCTGGAGGGCGTAGCCCGCCGCATCCGCCCGCAGAACGCCGGCCCCCACCAGCATCCCCGTGTGGATAGGGGACGGTGGCTGGGAGGCAAAATACCCCGCCAGCGTCTCCGTCTCCAGCTCCGGCGGGGCCTCCCCGGTGATGGGGGCCAGATAGGCCAATATTTCCTCCCGGTGCGCCGGGCCGAAGGGGGCGGCGGACAGACCGCAGTTGCCGTTTACAATGGTGGTCAGCCCCTGCCGCAGCTCCAGCTCTCCGAAGCCGGGACGGAAGGCCGCCGCATCGGCATGGCGATGGATATCGATGAAGCCCGGTGTCACCAGCTTCCCGGCGGCATGGATCACCCGTCGGGCCGGGGTATCCGGCGGCAGCGGCTCCACGGCGGCGATGACGCCGCCCTCCACCGCCACGTCGGCAGAAAAGCCGGGGGCACCGGTGCCGTCGATGACGGTACCGCCCCGGATCAGCAGGTCCAGCATGGTCACTGCGCCTCCTTCTGGCGTAAAACAGGCAGCGTCACGGAGAAGCGGTTCAAGCCCTCCTGACTGCGGCAGATGATGTTTCCCCTGTGGTTCTGGACGATGGCCCTTGCAATGGCCAGCCCCAGCCCGAAGCCCGTGCCGGTGCGGCTGCTGTCGGCCCGGTAGAATCGGTCGAACAGGTGGGCCGCCACCTCCGGCGGGATGGGATCTCCGCCGTTTTCCACCGCCAGACAGGCGGTGCGGTCCTGATGGGTCAGGGTCAAATGGATGTCCGTGCCTTGGGGCGCATATTTCACGGCGTTATCCAGCAGGATACCCGTCAGACGCTCCAAAGCGTCCCGGTCGCCGGAGACCTGCAGCCCCTCGTCGATGGTGTACAGCAGCCGCCGTCCGGATTCAAACACCACCGGCTCGAACCGCAGGGCGGCGTCCGTCACCACGTCCGACAGATCCACCTCGGAGAAGGCCGTCTCCCGCCGGACACTCTCCGCCCGGAACAGGGTCAGCATCTCCTCCACCAGCTTCTTCATCCGCCGGGACTCCGCCCGGATGTTCTCCACATACGTTTGCTCCTCCGCCGGGGCGGACTCCGCCAGCAGATCGGCGGAGGACAGGATCACTGTCAGGGGCGTTTTCAGCTCATGGCTGGCGTCGGACAGGAAGCGCTGCTGCTCCTGCCACGCCCGCTCCACCGGCCGGGCAGCCACACCGGAGAGCAGATAGCTGCACCCCAGCAGCACCACCAGCGCCGCCAGTGCGATCAGCAGCAGATTCCCCGCCATGGCCCGCAGCGCCGACTGCTCCAGTGTACTGTCGGTGAAGGCGATACGGATGGAGAGAGCGCCGTCATAGCGCAGATAGCGCAGATGATAGTCCGTCAGCAGGCCGCTCTCCTCCTGCTGGGACAGGCATTCCTGTACCAGCGCCAGCAGGTCCTCCTCGCTGATCTGATAGTAGCTGCTGCCCATGACCCGCACCGTGCCGCTGGAATAGACCTCCGTCACAAAGCAGGGCTGGCCGTTCTGTCCGTTGTAGCCCTCGCCCCGCAGGGCCTTCTCCAGCTGCCGGGTGCTGCTCTGCTCCAGACTGCTGCGGGCCGTGAGCATCACTCCGGTGAATACCGCCGCCAGCACCAGCGTCACAAACAGCATACTGATGCCCACGATCTTCCACCGGAGCCTGCGGATCATGCCGCTCATGCCCCCACCTCCAGGCAGTAGCCCACCAGCCGGTGGGTGCGGATCTTCACGGCGGAATGCAAATGCTCCAGCTTCCGCCGCAGAAAGGAGATGTAGACCTCCACGTTGTTGTCCTCGGCATCGGAATCATAGCCCCATACCTTCAGGATCAGCTGCTCCTTGGGTACGATCTGGGGATAGCTGCGGATCAGCAGCTCCATCAGGTCGTACTCCCTCCGGCTCAGCCGCACCTCCCGCTGGCCGCAGCGCAGCAGAAAGGTCCCCGGCTCCAGCCGCAGATCGCCGCAGGTAACGGCGTCCTCCTGCCGTGGCTGGCCGTCGGTGCGCCGCAGCAGCAGCCGCACGCAGGCCAGCAGCTCCTGTGGCTCGAAGGGCTTGGTGAGATAGTAATCCGCCCCGCTGTCCAGTCCCCGTACCCTGTCCTCCACGCCGCTGCGGGCGGTGAGCATCAGCACCGGCACGGTGTGTCCCTCCTGCCGCAGCCTTTGCAGCAGGGTGAAGCCGTCCATCCCCGGCAGCATGGCGTCCAGCACCACCAGATCGTAAATATCCGAGGCGGCGTTGTCCAGCCCCGATAAGCCGTCGCCGCTGATGTCCGCCGTGTAGCCCTGCCGGTGCAGCAGCTCCGCCAGTGTCTGGGCCAGCCGGGCCTCATCCTCTATCACCAGTATCCGCATGGGATCACTTCCTTTCCTTGCGCCCGTCTCTCCTGTCAGGCAGCCCCTTCCGGCGGAAGGGGCTGAAATAAGCTTATCCGTTCAAACCGTTGGCCGCCAGTGCCGCCAGCGCCTCCGCCGGGGCCGCAGGCAGCAGATAAATGGTGTCGTCATCATTCACCGTGGCATAATACCCTCCGTCCCGCTGGGCGCCGACCCGCAGCGTCAGCTCCGTCTCTCCGGCAATAGCCCGGTAAGTGACCGTCAGCGTCACCGCCGGCTCCGTCAGCCCGCACAGCTCCGCCACCCCGGTGCTGGGCCGATAGTCGATGCACCGCAGCAGCGTCAGCTGTCCCAGTGCCTCCGTCAGCGTTCCGCTCCATTGGGTCACGTCCTGCCCGCTCCGCAGCCATACGCCCTCCGACGCCGTCAGGCTCAGGCTCTTGCCGTCTGCGGCGGTGACAGTCAGGGCGCTGACGTTGTCCGCCGTCAGCTGGGGCAGCTGAGGCAGCCGGGCCATGTCATAGATGCCCATGCTCAACGTCCCGTCCACCCCGGTGGGGGAGAGATACACGGCATCCGTCTCGCCCTCCGGCTGGATGTACTGCCCCTCGTCGGTCTGCGTCCCCAGCCAGTAGGTGCGGGTATTGCCCTCGGTGTCCGTCAAACTGATGTATCGCTTGGTGTCCGAAAGCCCGAACTGGGACAGATCGTCGGTATGGGGGAGCGGCGACAGGGCGGCGTAGCCCTGCACCGTGGCCAGCAGCTCCGTCACAATGGACTGCTCCAGCGGGAAATCCCGGTCGTCGCCCCAGTACCACGTATCCTCCTCCCGCACGAATCGCAGCGTCACCGATCCGTTGTAGCACACCAGCTTCGCCGGCTGCTGGGCGGGAGTCCGGACGTCCGCACCGGCAGCGGGTGTATCCGTGGGGGTGTCACTCTGCTTTTTGCCGCAGCCCACCGTCAGCGCAGCGATCATTACCAGCGCCAGCAGCAGTGCAGCCGCTCTCCGTATATCCATCATAAAAAGTCTCCTTTTGTGTTTTTAGAAGTCACTGTAATTATTCTATTATACCAAACTTAAACACAGATGAAAAGCCCCGTTCTCACGGAGAGAACGGGGCAAACGGACGGATAGGGGGGGTCAGTCCCGGTACACCGGGGCGTCGAAATCCCGGACGATCTCATCCCGCCGGGTATCCTGCACGTAGACGTGATTGGTCTCGTCGAAGGCCAGCCGCATGGCGAAGTCCTTGGCCTCGTCGATGCTGTCCGTCTCGAAGAACGGCCGGTAGGCCTCCGGCGGCAGGTGGGTCTTTTTCCACATCACCTGAAAGCGCATGGTGGGGTTCCTCCTTCATAGGGTGTATTTTTTAGTATACCCCGCCGCCGGGAAAAAAGCAACGGCGGGTTTTACCAAAATTCCGCCGCAAAAATCGGAAGAAATCCTAAAAGGGAAATCTCCGAAAAGGCTTTTCCCGGAGGGCGCAGCGGTGTATAATGATATGGTTATGTAAAAAAGGGGGATATTACGGTGAAGATCGGATTTGACAACGAAAAGTATCTGGCCCTGCAGGCCGAGCACATCCGCCAGCGCATGAGCCAGTTCGGCGGCAAGCTGTATCTGGAGTTCGGCGGCAAGCTCTTTGATGACTACCACGCCTCCCGTGTGCTGCCGGGCTTCCAGCCGGACAGTAAGATCCGGATGCTGGAGACCATCCGGGACGACGTGGAGATCGTCATCGCCATCTGTGCCGGAGACATCGAAAAGAACAAGACCCGTGGTGATCTGGGCATCGGCTACGATCAGGACGTGCTGCGACTCATCGACGTGTTCCGGGGACTGGGGTTCTATGTGGGCTCCGTGGTCATCACCCAGTACGCCGGCCAGCCTGCGGCGGATGCCTTCATCCACCGGCTGACGGCGCTGGGGGTCCGCAGCTGCCGCCACTATCCCATCGCCGGGTATCCTTCGGACGTGGCCCACATCGTCTCCGACGAGGGCCTGGGCAAAAACGACTACATCGAGACCAGCCGCTCCATCGTGGTGGTGACGGCCCCCGGCCCCGGCAGCGGCAAGATGGCCACCTGCCTGAGCCAGCTGTACCACGACCATAAGCGGGGCATCCGGGCGGGCTATGCCAAGTACGAGACCTTCCCCATCTGGAACCTGCCGCTGAAGCACCCGGTGAATCTGGCCTACGAGGCCGCCACGGCAGACCTCAACGACGTGAATATGATCGACCCCTTCCATTTGGAGGCCTATGGCGAGACCACGGTGAACTACAACCGGGATGTGGAGATCTTCCCGGTGCTCAACGCCATGTTCCAGCGCATCCAGGGCTCCTCCCCCTACCGCTCCCCCACGGACATGGGGGTGAACATGGCGGGCTTCGCCATCGTGGACGACGAGGCCTGCCGGGAGGCCAGCCGCATGGAGATCCTGCGCCGGTACTATGCCGGCATGGTGGACCGGGTCCGGGGCAAGGCCGACGACAGCGTGGTGCGGAAGCTGGAGATCGTCATGCAGCAGGCGGACGTAACGCCGGACATCTGCCCGGCGGTGGCGGCGTCTTTGCAGGTGGCGGAGTCCACGGGGATGCCCGCCGGGGCCATGGTGCTGCCGGACGGCCGCATCGTCACCGGCAAGAACAGCTCCCTGCTGGGGCCGTCGGCGGCGCTTCTGATGAACGCCATTAAGGCCCTTGCCGGCATTGACAAGGATCTGGACCTGCTGCCGGCCTCCATCATCGCCCCCATCAGCGACATGAAGATCTCCCATCTGGGCCACCACAACCCCCGGCTGCACTCCGACGAGGTGCTCATTGCCCTGTCCATCTCCGCCGTCACCAACCCTCTGGCGGAGCTGGTGCTGAAGAAGCTGGACGAGCTGCGGGGCTGCGATGCCCACTTCTCCGTCATTCTGTCGGAGGAGGACACGAAGCTGTATAACCGGCTGGGCATCCACGTCAGCTGTGAGCCCAAGTACGAGATCAAGAAGCTGTATCACAAGTAAACAGCGCAAAACCGGGACGGACCTCCGTCCCGGTTTTCGCCCACGAAAGGAGCAAAGCTATGCAGACCATTGCGGAACTTCTGGCTCAGGAGCTGGGAGCCTCTCCTGTCCATGTGCAGAACGTCATCGACCTGCTGGATCAGGGCAACACCATTCCCTTCATCGCCCGCTACCGGAAGGAGCTTCACGGCAGCATGGACGACACCGCCCTGCGGAAACTGGAGGACCGGCTCACCTATCTGCGGAATCTGGAGCAGCGGCGGCAGGAGGTGAAGTCCGCCATCGAGGGACAGGAGAAGCTGACGCCGGAGCTGGCGGCGGCCATCGACAGCGCCCGGACGCTGGCGGAGGTAGAGGACCTGTACCGCCCCTATAAGCAAAAGCGCCGCACCCGTGCCACCGTGGCCCGTGAAAAGGGACTGGCGCCGCTGGCGGAGCTGCTGCTGGCCCAGCGGCGGGACTGCCCCGACCCCATGCAGGCGGCGCAGGGCTTCATCGACCCGGAGAAGGGGGTGGAGACGGCCGCCGACGCCCTGCAGGGGGCCAACGACATCGTGGCCGAGCTGCTGTCGGATGATGCCGCCAGCCGCAAGACTCTGCGGGAGCTGCTGCGCCGTCAGGGGCGGCTGCGGAGCCTGGCCACCGGGGAGGAGGACTCCGTCTACCGCCTGTACTACGACTTTGAGCAGCCCCTTCCCAAGCTGGCAGGGCATCAGATCTTGGCCATCAACCGAGGCGAAAAGGAGGGCTTCCTCTCCGTCACGGTGCTGCTGGACCGGGAGACAGGACTCACCGCCCTGCGCCGGGCGGTGGTAAAGCCCGGCTCTGCGGCCATGGAGTTTATCAAGAGCGCCTGCGAGGACGCCTATGACCGGCTCATCTATCCCTCTCTGGAGCGGGAGGCCCGCAGCGACCTGACGGAGCGGGCCTGCGAGGGGGCCATCCAGACCTTCGCCCTGAACCTGAAGCCCCTGCTGATGCAGCCGCCGGTGAAGGGCCACGTCACCATGGGGCTGGACCCCGGCTATGCCCACGGCTGCAAGGTGGCGGTCATCGATGCCACCGGCAAGGTGCTGGATACCACGGTGGTGTATCCCACCTATGGCCAGCGGCAGAAGCAGGAGGCCATCGCCCGGCTGGGGGCCATGATCCGGCGGCACCATGTGGAGCACATCGCCATCGGCAACGGCACCGCCAGCCGGGAAACGGAGCAGATGGCGGTGGAGCTGATCCGCACCCTGGGGGGCGGCGTCAGCTATATGATGGTCAGCGAGGCCGGGGCCTCCGTGTACTCCGCCAGCAAGCTGGCGGCGGAGGAGTTCCCGGAGTACGACGTGAACCTCCGCAGCGCCGTGTCCATCGCCCGCCGGATGCAGGACCCGCTGGCGGAGTTGGTGAAGATCGACCCCAAGGCCATCGGCGTGGGGCAGTACCAGCACGATATGCCCCAGAAGCGGCTGGATGAGACGCTGGGCGGCGTGGTGGAGGATTGCGTCAACGCCGTGGGCGTGGACGTGAATACCGCCTCCGCCAGCCTGCTGGGCCGGGTGGCGGGCCTGAATGGCACCACCGCCAAAAACATCGTCAAATACCGGGAGGAGAACGGAGCCTTCACCACCCGGCGGCAGCTGCTGAAGGTACCCAAGGTAGGCCCCAAGGCCTTTCAGCAGTGCGCCGGCTTCCTGCGGGTGCCGGAGAGCCGCAATGTGCTGGATCACACCGGCGTCCACCCGGAGAGCTATCCGGCGGCGGAGCAGCTGCTGACCCTGTGCGGCTATACGGCGGCGGATGTGGGCGCCGCCGCCATGAGCCAGCTGCCCCAGAAGGTGCGGGCCATGGGGGAGGAGAACGCCGCCCGGCAGATCGGCGTGGGCGTTCCCACCCTGCAGGATGTGGTGCAGGAGCTGGTGAAGCCCGGACGGGACGTGCGGGACGATCTGCCGGCCCCCATCCTGCGAACCGACGTGCTGGACATCAAGGACTTAAAGCCCGGCATGGAGCTGACAGGGACGGTCCGCAATGTGGTGGACTTCGGCGTGTTCGTGGATATCGGCGTCCATCAGGATGGGCTGGTGCATATCTCTCAGATCTGCGACCGCTTCATCAAGCACCCCTCTCAGGCCGTGGCCGTGGGAGACGTGGTGAAGGTAGTGGTGCTGGAGGTGGATGAAAAGAAGCACCGCATCAGCCTCTCCATGCGTCAGGCCGCCGGAAAGAAGTAAGCTGCATCACCCGACGATAAGCGGCCGCACCCGGCAGTGACCCGCCGTACCCAGCCATAAGCTACCGCACCCGGTGGTAAACTACCGCCCCGACGGTAAACCGTACCCAGCAGCAAATCGCTATACCCGGCGGCAAGCTACCGCACCCGGTGGTAAATCGTTACACCCAACGGTAAACCGCTGCACCCAACGGTAAGCTACCGTCCCGGCAGCTGCGTCGAACGGCCTACAGACATAAAATACCGCCGGCCCTCCGGAAGAAAATTCCGGGGGCCGGCGGTTCTTTCGACTCTCTTGATCCATCCGGCGACCGTCTGTCCTGCACTTGGTACGTTTGGTGGCCGTCTGTCCTGTACTCGGTATGTTTGGCAGACTTCTATTCGCCCTTATACTTCCGGCGGGTGGCGAGACCGCCCCGGATATGCCGCTGGGCTTTATTCTCCTCCAGAACCTGCTTCACCTGAAGATACAGCCCCCGATTAAAGGCCGGGAGCCGCTCCGACAGATCCTTGTGGACGGTGGATTTGCTGATGCCGAACTTTTTGGCGGCGGAACGGACGGTTCCACGGCTCTCTATGACGTAAAGGGCGAGATCGCACGCCCGCTGCTCCATGTTGCCTTTGATAGCGCACCACTCCTCAGATGACTTTCCGATATCATCTCTATGCGGAAAAAGGTGTGAAAAGAACCGCAGTACCCAAAGGACATCCCTTGGCCGCTGCGGTTTTGCCCGTCAAGATGAAGATAGAAGAAGTGCTAAAAATCCACACGATCGGCAGAAAGCACACGAAATAATGTTCCAGAAATCACAAACAGCGTCGAAAACCCATATTGACGATGACAAGGAGCACCGGAAATACGTACCGGCCATGACGAATCGTGCCGAAAAGGTGCGCTGGCGATAACAAAACGTGCCGAAAGGCACACCGGCGATGGAAACGCCAAAAACCGTGTTGGCCATGACAAAAACACCCAATAGATGTGTTTTCCATGGCAAAAGCAACGGGCAGACACGCCGTTCAGCGTGTCTGCCCGTTGCTTCTTTGATCGTATACCGATTCCAGCCTTTGCGCTTCCTTCCGGGGATTACAGGCCGAAGCCGGGAAGATTCAGACCGCCGGTGAAGCTCTGCATGGAGCTGTTCATGGCCTCGTCCGCCTGGCGCAGGGCCTCGTTCACCGCAGAGATCACCAGATCCTGCAGTATCTCCACATCCTCCGGGTCCACGGCCTCCGGCTTGACGGTCAGGGCCGTCAGCTCCTTCTTGCCGGACACGGTGGCCTGCACCACACCGCCGCCCACTGAGGCGGTAAAGCTGGCGTTTTCCACCGCTTCCTGTGCCGCCGCCATATCCTGCTGCATCTTCAGCAGCTTCTGCTGCATCTGCTGCTGGCGCATGGCGCTTCCGCCGCCGGAGAAGCCTCCCCGTGCGCTGTATCCTTTTGCCATAGCTGAGTATCCTCCTTATTGATCTGTTTTAAGGGTCTGTTTTGTCCGATCCGGGAGCTTCCGGCGGACTGTTTTTGTCCGGTATTTGTCCAGCTTTTGTCCAGCCCGATGGACTATTTGATCTTGAAGTGCTCCAGCTGGCTGCCGGGGCCGATCAGCTCCTCCAGCCGGTCCTTACTGCCGCCCTCCCAAGGGGGAGCGTTCTCCTCCTGCGCCGAGGGCTCCTCCGGCAGAGGGGGACGTTCCTCCTCCGCTTTCGGCTCCGGGGGGCGGGATGGCTCCGCAGGCAGGGGCGGCTCCTCCGGCAGGGGAGGGCGCTCCTCCTCCGGGGTGGGAGTTTGTTCCGGAGCGGGGCGGGGGGGCTTCGGGGCAGGGCGGGGGGCAGATGGCGTTTCGCCGCCCACCGCCAGCATCACCCGGACGGGGCTTCCCACAGCGGCGGAGGTGACCTCCTCCAGCACCGCCAGCACCGTGCGGTTATTCAGGGAGTCCCGGACGAAATCGTTGCGGCAGTGGACGGTGAGGCAGTCACCCTCCACGGTGCCGGAGGCCATGTTGAGAAAGACCCGGTGGTTCACCGGCAGGCGGCCCTTGAACTGATCCAGCAGTTGGGTCCACAGGCGGCTGTCGCCTGCGGGCGCCGAGGGGGCCGGGGCTGCGGGGGCAGACCTGCGGGGAGCTTTAGGGGCTGGTTTTGGGGCGGAGGAGCGCTGCGGCTCCTCCGGGATGTCAAAGACACGCTCCCGGCCCGCCGGTTCGTCGGGCAGAGGCGGTTCCTCCCACGGGACCTCCTCCGGGGCGGGAGGACGCTTCTCCGCCGCAGCGGGGCGGGACTCTGAATCCGCTGAGGTGCGGGACTCCGGGGCAGCGGGACGCTCTGCCGCCGGTTGGGCGGCGGGGCGCTCCCGGCGGGCGGGGACACCCTTTTTCAGCAGCTCCTCCACCCGGTCCAGCCGGGCGCTGAGGGCCGTCAGGTCGCCGCAGAGGCTCTCGTCACACAGCCGCAGCAGGCACAGTTCCACATCCGTCCGGGGCTGGAAGCTGTCCGGCAGGGCGGCACGGGTACCTTGCAGCGTCTCCGTCAGGTACAGCAGCCGCTGCATGGAGATGTTTTCGGAGAGGCCCGTCAGGGTCTTGGTATCGTACAGCCCGGAGAGCAGGGCGCTGCCCCCCTCCGGCGCGGCTTTGAGAATGGTCATCTCCCGTGCCAGATCGCTGAGTTCCCCCAGCAGAGCGGAGACGTCCTTGCCGCTGCGGTACAGCTGATCCAGCAGCAGCAGGGCATCCGGCGTCCGACGGTCCAGAATACAGCGCATCATTTGCTGGGTCTGGACGCTGCCGGCAAGGCCCAGCACGTCCAGCACGGCACGGCTGGTGAGCTGGCCCTCCGCCACACGGCACTGATCCAGCAGGCTCAGGGCATCCCGCAGGGCGCCCCCCGCCATGCGGGAGAGGATCTCCGCTCCGTCAGGGGTGAGGTCGATACTCTCGGCCTGAGCGATGTGCAGCAGCTGGCGCTCCATGTCACGAGGCAGGATGCGCTTGAAGGAGAAGCGCTGGCACCGGGAGAGAATGGTCGCCGGTACCTTGTGCAGCTCCGTGGTGGCCAGAATGAACATCAGATGCTCCGGCGGCTCCTCCAGAATCTTCAGCAGAGCGTTGAAGGCCGGGGTGGAGAGCATATGCACCTCGTCGATGATATACACCCGCTTTTTCAGCACGGCAGGGGTATACACCGCCTCCTCCCGCAGCGCACGGACCTGATCCACGCCGTTGTTGCTGGCGGCATCCAGCTCCGTGATATCCAGCGTGGTACCGGCATCCACGGCCCGGCAGGCCTCGCACCGGCCGCAGGGCTCACCGTCCACCGGGGACAGGCAGTTCACCGCCTTGGCCAGTATCCGGGCGCAGGTGGTCTTGCCGGTACCCCGTGTGCCGGTGAAGAGATAGGCGTGGGCGGTATGGCCCTCGGCCACCTGACGGCGGAGGGTATCCGTGATGTGCTCCTGTCCCACGACCTCGGAAAACACCTTGGGCCGCCACTTGCGGTACAGCGCCTGATACATGGATCTCCTCCTCCCGAAAAAAATTCTCCTCCGTTGACAGCTGTGGAGCCGGCGCCCTCACGGCACATGGATGGTCCCTCTTAATGCTGCTCGGTTCCCCGCCTGACATGATTCGTGGGTATCCATTGCGTGAGACCGGCTCCGCAGCTGTCAGCGGAGGAGAGGTCGTGGCTATTATTTTACTACAACTTTTCCCGCTTGGCAACAGGAAAATTCAACGGGTGACATAGCTGCCGGAGGAGGCGGCCTCCGCCGCCACCTGCACCAGCCGGGTCACGGGGTCAAAGTCTGCCGGGAGCAGCTTTTGCAGGGCCACTGCGTCCACGGTGTCTGTGTCCACATAGATGCGGTCGAAGTGCTCCGTCAACAGGGCGAGGGTGACGCCGCCGTCGTTGGCATCCGCCGTCACCTGATCCCGCACCAGCACCGACAGGGCGGTGGTTTTGGGCAGGGCCTCCCGCACCCCCTCCACGAACACGCTGAGGGTGTCGGTGAGGTTGGTGACGGAGCCGTAGTCGATGCGGTCCAGACGGCCGTGGACAGGGTAGGTGCAGTAGTCCAGCAGAATTTCGTCGAAGCCCAATTCGGCGCACTCCTTACACAGCTGCACCAGATACTCCCGTGCAGCTGCCTTACCGGGGTCCAGCCAGCAGGCGGCGTCATCGTCGTACCACAGCCAGCCGTCGCCGGTCCGCAGCAGTCCCGCCTGGTCGGGCTGGGCGTTGGCAAAGTCCATATCGGCAAAGCAGGCGATGCGGGCCACAGTCCATGTGTCGCCGGAGAGGAGGGTCCTGAGGTTTGTCAGCGTCTCCGGGCCGCCGGTGGTGACGGTGTCCCTGGCGGCGGTCTGCGTGTCATAGGTGACGGTGCCGTCCCGCAGCTTCACCGGGATCACCACCGCCTCCGGGTGCTCCGCCAGCACGGCGGAGGGATCCTCCGTCAGCACGGTGTCCGGCAGCTGGCGGGCGTGAAGCTCCTTCAGCAGAGGGCGCTCCGGCTCATCGATGATGAGGTCCACGTCATCCGGCGTGGTGTCCTCCGGCTGCTGGGGCTGCTCCGTCTGTCCCTTTTTCAGGAAGGGCAGCTCCAGATGCCGGTGGCCCTCGTCATCGTAGACCATATACTCCTGCGCCACCAGATATCCCACGGCGGCCAGCAGGATCAGCACCAGCACAATGACCAGCAGCACCTTCCCGTGGTTTCGGCCACGGTAGCTCTGATAACCTCTGGTTGCCATGACGATACCTCCTTTTTCTCAGGTTCAGGGTCGGATGGCATCCAGCTGTGCCACCCGGCGGGCATGGCGTCCGCCCTCAAATTCGGTGTTCAGAAAGACCTCCACCATGCGCTTGGCCAGATTGGGGCCGGTGATGCCGGCGCCCAGCGCCAGCACGTTGGCATCGTTGTGGCGGCGGGTCATCTCGGCGGACAGGGGGTCGGTGCAGTGGGCGCAGCGGATGCCCGCCACCTTATTGGCGGCGATGGAGATGCCGATGCCGGTGGTGCAGATGACGATGCCCTTGTCGCACTGGCCGGAGGCCACCATGCGGCCTACCTTCTCGCCGTACATGGGATAGTCTACGCTCTCGGTGGAGTAGCAGCCCACATCCTCGAAGTCGATGTTGTGCTCCTCCAGCCAGATGAGGATGTCCTGCTTCAGCAGATAGCCGCCGTGATCGCAGCCGATGGCAATTTTCATGGTGTATTCTCCTCTTACAATTCTTTGAACTCCGGCTTTCCGCCGGTAAAGGTGGTGAAGTAGCGGAAGCCGCACTCCCGCAGCAGCTCCTGCCGCTGGCGGATGAAGCAGCCCACGTCCGCCGGACGGTGGGCATCGCTGCCCAAGGTGATGATCTCGCCCCCCAGACGGCGGTAGAGCCGCAGGATATCGGCGCCGGGCAATGGCTCGTTTCCACGGTTGGTGTTGCACTCGATGCCCAGCCCCTTGGGGATGATGGTACGGAAGATCTCCTCCACCTGATCCATGTGGTGGGCGAAGGTCATGTGCTCACCGTAGTTTTCGTTGATATACCGCAGGGGCAGGGTCAAGTGGCCCAGCACCTGAAACTTGCCCCACCGGGCCAGCGCCAGCACGTCCTCCAGATAGCTGTCGATGATACTATCATAATACGCTTCGTCGGCTTTTTCAATATAATAGAGGTCCTTATGGTGAAATTTCTTTCCCGCCATGTGGACGGAGCCGATGACAAAGTCCAGCGGAGGGGCATTCTGCATCAAATGCTCCGCCCGCTGAAAGCTCATGGCGGCCTCTCCCAGCTCCGCTCCCAGCCGCAGGGTTATGCGGTGGCCCCACTGCTCCTGCGCCTGACGGAACTGGCGGCGGACGGCGTCCCAGTCGAAGTCCCAGCGGGGCTTCTGCTCCGGGCCCCAGTAGATGGTGTCCACGTGATCCGTCAGGCACAGTTCATCCATTCCGGCGGCCACGGCGGCCTGTGCCGCCTGTGCCATGGTCTGCCGGCCGTCCTGCGAGCAGGTGGAATGTACGTGATAATCTGCCAGATACATAGGCGTTACCTCTTCTTGAAGAAGCTACGGTGCTTCTCGTAGTTCCCCTCGTTCAAGGTCTCGCTGAATTTCCGCAGGGCATCCTTCTGCTCCCGGTTCAGGTTCCGGGGCGTCTCGATGGTGACGGTGACGTACTGGTCGCCACGGCCCCGGCCGTTGAGGACAGGGATGCCCTTGCCCTTCAGGCGGAACACGGTGCCGGTCTGCGTCCCCTCCGGGATGGTGTACTTCACCTTACCGTCGATGGTGGGGATCTCCAGTTCGGCGCCCAGCACCGCCTGCGTGAAGGTGATGGGGGCCTCGCAGAACACGGCAGTGCCGTCCCGGCGGAACACGTCGTGGGGCTGCACCATCACCGTGACCAGCAGGTCGCCGGCGGGGCCGCCGTTCTTCCCGGCATGGCCCTGTCCCCGCAGGGAGATGGTCTGGCCGTGGTCGATGCCGGCGGGAATGGAGACCTTGATGGTCTTGCGCTTGCGGGTGAAGCCGCCGCCGTGACAGTCGGGGCAGGGCTGGTGGATGATGCGGCCCGTGCCGCCGCACTTGCGGCAGGGGTTGCTGGAGGCGAACACCCCCATGGGCGTCTGGCGGCGGGTCTGCACCACGCCGCTGCCGTGGCACTCGGGGCAGACCTCCGGCGTGGTGCCGGGGGCGCAGCCGCTGCCCTTACAGGTGGCGCACTGCTCCATGCGCTCCACCGTCAGTTCCTTTTCGCAGCCGAAGGCGGCCTCCGTAAAGCTCAGGGATACGCTGACCCGGATGCTCTCGCCCCGCTGAGGGCCGTTGCGGCGCTGCTGCTGGCCGCCGAAGCCGCCGCCGAAGAAGCTGCCGAAGATGTCCCCCAGATCGCCGAAATCGAAACCGCCGCCGAAACCGCCGCCCTGACCGGCGCCGTAATTGGGATCGGTGCCGGCAAAGCCGAACTGGTCATAGTTGGCCTTCTTCTCCGGATCGGACAGGACCTCGTTGGCCTCGTTGATCTCTTTGAACTTCTCCTCGGCCTCCTTGTCGCCGGGGTTCATGTCCGGGTGATATTTGCGGGCCAGCTTTTTATAGGCCCGTTTGATCTCGTCCTCGCTGGCGTTTTTGTCTACGCCAAGGACCTCGTAATAGTCTCGTTTTTCTGCCATACCGGCGTTTCTCCCTTCTCCGGGAATATCCGGCGGCCGGAAAGACGGCCGGATATCATCTGGTTCCAAACGCCACAGGAAGGGACAGGAAGCCCTGCCCCTTTCCGGTGGTCAAGCTGCGCTGCGGGGCGCAGGATGCTTACTTATTCTGGTCGTCATCATCCACGACCTTGTAGTCGGCGTCGTAATACTGGCCGCCCTGTGCGCCGGTGTCGCCGCCGGGCTGCTGGGCAGCAGCGTCGCCCTGAGGCGCCTGCTGCTGGTACAGCTTCTCGCTCATCTTATAGAAGGCCTGCGTCAGCTCCTCGGTGGCGGCCTTGATGGCGTCGGTGTCCTCGCCCTTCAGGGTCTCCTTCAGCTTGTCGATACCGGCCTGAATGGGGGCCTTCTCGCTCTCGGGTACCTTGTCGCCCACTTCGCTGAGGGTCTTTTCCGCCTGATAGACCATCTGATCGGCCTGATTGCGGACCTCCACCTTCTCCTTGATCTTGGCGTCCTCGGCGGCATACTGCTCGGCTTCCTTCACGGCACGCTCGATATCATCCTTGCTCATGTTGGAGGAGGAGGTGATGGTGATGTGCTGGGCGTTGCCGGTACCCAGATCCTTGGCGGAGACGTTGACGATGCCGTTGGCGTCGATGTCGAAGGTCACCTCGATCTGAGGCACGCCACGGCGGGCCGGAGCGATGCCGTCCAGATGGAAGCGGCCCAAGCTCTTGTTGGCGGCAGCCATCTCACGCTCGCCCTGCAGGACGTTGACCTCCACGGAGGTCTGGTTATCGGCGGCGGTGGAGAAGATCTGGCTCTTCTTCACGGGGATGGTGGTATTGCGCTCAATGAGGCGGGTGCAGACGCCGCCCATGGTCTCGATGCCCAGGGACAGGGGGGTGACGTCCAGCAGCAGCAGGCCCTTGACATCGCCGGTCAGCACGCCGGCCTGCAGGGCGGCGCCCATGGCCACACACTCATCAGGATTGATGCCCTTGAAGGGCTCGCTGCCGGTGAATTTCTTCACGGCCTCCACCACGGCGGGGATACGGCTGGAGCCGCCCACCATCAGCACCTTGGACAGGTCGCTGGCCTTCAGGCCGGCGTCGGACATGGCCTGACGCACGGGACCCATGGTGGCATCCACCAGATGGCCGGTGAGCTCGTTGAACTTGGCACGGGTCAGGGTCACGTCCAGATGCTTGGGGCCGGTGGCGTCGGCGGTGATATAGGGGAGGTTGATGTTGCTGCTGGTGACGCCGGACAGCTCGATCTTAGCCTTTTCGGCAGCCTCCTTCAGGCGCTGCATGGCCACCTTGTCGCCGGACAGGTCGATGCCGTCGGTGCGCTTGAACTCGCTGACCAGATACTTCATGATGCACTGGTCGAAGTCGTCGCCGCCCAGACGGTTGTTGCCGGCGGTGGCCAGCACCTCGATGACGCCGTCGTCGATCTCCAGAATGGAGACATCGAAGGTGCCGCCGCCCAGATCGTAGACCATGATCTTCTGGGTCTGCTCCTTATCCACACCGTAGGCCAGAGCGGCGGCGGTGGGCTCGTTGATGATACGCTTGACGTCGAGACCGGCGATCTTGCCGGCGTCCTTGGTGGCCTGACGCTGGGCGTCGGTGAAGTAGGCGGGGACGGTGATGACAGCTTCGGTGACGGGCTGGCCCAGATAGGCCTCGGCGTCGCTCTTCAGCTTCTGCAGGATCATGGCGCTGATCTCCTGCGGGGTGTAGCTCTTGCCGTCGATATTCACACGGTGGTCAGAGCCCATCTCACGCTTGATGGAAGCGATGGTGCGGTCAGGATTGGTGATGGCCTGACGCTTTGCCGTCTGGCCCACCATACGCTCGCCGCTCTTGCTGAAGGCCACCACGGACGGGGTGGTGCGGTTGCCCTCTGCGTTGGGGATGACAACAGCCTCGCCGCCTTCCATGACGGCGACGCAGGAATTGGTCGTACCAAGGTCGATACCGATAACTTTAGACATAATGATTGCCTCCTGATAAGATATATATAGATTGATTTTTTACGGATCGTTACTGCTGGTCCGGGTCCACGGGGATCACGATGGAAGCGATGATATAGGCCAGCAGGCCGCTGCCGCCCATGAAGCCCAGCACCACCCAAGCCAGACGCACCAGCGTGGGGTCGATGTTGAAGTAGTCGGCAAGGCCGGAGCACACGCCGCACAGCATTTTATCGTTGACGTTGCGATACAGTCTCTTTCTCTCCATGACGCTTCTCCTTTCAGTTGGCTACCTTGACCATGGCGAACCGGAGGACCTTATCGCCCAGCTGGTAGCCCTGCTGGAGCACCTCCACCACGGTGTTCTCACCGACGTTCTCGTCCTCCACGTGCATCACGGCATCGTGCTTCTGAGGATCGAAGGGCTGGCCCTGCGCCTCGATGCGGGTGACGCCCAGCTTCTCCAGCACTGCCAGAAACTGCCGGCAGATCAGCTCCATGCCCTGCCGATGGGGGTCGCCCTCGGCGAACTGGGCAAGGCCACGCTCCAGATTATCCAGCACCCCCAAAAACTCCTTGACGGTGTCCGCCTTGGCGTCGGCGTAGACGTTTTCCTTTTCCTTGGTGGTGCGTTTGCGGTAGTTATCGTATTCCGCCGCCAGACGCAGATACTTGTCGCTGGCATCGCTGACCATTTTAGCCAGCTGCTCCATCTGCTCCATCTGCTCACGGGTGACGGTAAAGGTCTCCTCCTCGGCGGCCTTTTCCGCAGCCTGCTCCGTTTCCGGGGCGGTGTCGGCCTGCGGCTGCTCCTCCTGAGGGGTGTTCTTCTTTTTTTTCTCGCTCATGACTGTTCCTCCTTGGTAGGCGGCAGCTGCCGCTTTTCAAACATATGACTCAGACTCTCGGCAAAGCAGGTGAGCCGGGCCGCCACGGACGCATAGTCCATGCGGGTGGGGCCTACCACCCCTACCAGCCCACGCATACCGTCACCGATATCGTAGCTGGCGATGACCACGCTGCTCTCCTTCAGGGCGGCATCCACATTCTCCGGTCCGATGAGGATCTGCACCGGGGCGTTGCCCGACGGCACCGGAAGGTTCTGCTTGTTGTCCACCATAAAGGTCATCAGGTCACGGGCCTTGTCGGCGTCCCGATACTCCGGGAATTTCAGCAACTGGGTGGTGCCGCCCAGATAGACCTCCTGCCCGGCGGCATCCTTCAGCAGCTGTCCGGCGTATTCGCACACCTGATTCAGCAGCAGGAACCACTTGCCGGACACCTGATCCGACAGGCTCATGAGACGGGCGTTCATCTCCTCCGGCCCAAGGCCGGTAAAGTGCGTGTTCAGCAGGTGGCTCATCTCCGTCAGAGCCTCCCGCTCCACCGGCAGCTGCCAGCGAAGCAACTGGCTCTTGACCCGGCTGTCCGACAGCATGGCCACGGCGATGAAGCTGTCATCGTCCACGGCAATGAGGTCGAACCGCTGCACCGTCACCGCCTGCGTGTGGTCCGCCACGGCATAGGCGGGGTAGCCCACCATGCTGGAGACCATCTGGCCCGCTTGGGCCATCACCTGATCCACCTGAGACATTTGCCCGGTGAGGGAGCGGCGGATGCTCTCGGCCTCCGCCTCCGGCAGCGCACGGCGCTCCATGAGCTCGTTGACGTAGAGCCGGTAGCCCCTGGCGGAGGGGACCCGCCCGGCGGAGGTGTGGGGCTGCTCCAGATATCCCATCTCCACCAGATCCGCCAGCTCGTTGCGGATGGTGGCGGAACTGATCCTGCCGGGCATCTTCTCAGCAATGGCCTTGGAGCTCACCGGCTCCGCCGTGGCCACATAGCCGTCCACCACGATCTTTAATATTTGCTTTTTCCGGTCTGTCAATTCCATGATAAAACTCCATTTAGCACTCCTATCTCCTGAGTGCTAAATGGAGTTTACCACCGTGGGCAGGTAAAGTCAATACCCGCAATTTTAATTATTTGTAAACACGTCGCTTACCAGCGCAGGCGGCCGCCCGGCAGCTGCTCCGGGAGCCAGCGCTGGCGCTGCATCACCGGCAGCACCGCCTGAAACAGGAAGCCCAGCAGCAGAATTTGCAGCGGCAGATACAGGGCGTTTTTCACGGCGCTCTGGGTCAGGTAGTAGAGGTAGCCCTTGCTGTACAGGATGGCGCTCCAGAGGGCGCCCAGCAGCACATTCTGGATATTGGTGAGGAGCTTGGCCAGAATGATGCGCCGCCACGTGATCTTGGCCCGGTAGAAAAACAGGGCGTAGATCATGCAGCCGGTGATGGTGGTCAGCATATAGCCGGGGAAATAGGGGTAGCCGCCGGAGGACAGGAAGAAGCTGAGGGTATCCTCGGCGGCGCCGAACACGATCACCGCCAGCGGGCCGCAGACCAGTGAACAGAGGGCTCTGGCCAGAAAGGTGATGCTGAGGGACAGGCTCTCGCCCAGCCGGATGGAGCAGTGGCTCAGGACGATGCAGGCGGCGATCATCAGGGCCATGAACACCAGACGGCGCAGATGCTTCAGCTCCCCGGCGGCGCTGCGCCAGTAGCCGGGGGACAGGGGGTGGGGATAAAGCGGCATAAAAAAACCTCCTCTGATTTGGCAGACCGGACAGGCCGGACAGCCGCACAGAGGAGCGCCGGGACGTGCTGCCCCGGAGATGGCCACTATGCGGCAGCGGGATGCGAGATCTGCACTGCAAGGCGATGCCATTTCGTCCGGCGGACAACTCCCCGTTCCGCCGGCACTATGCCCCTATGGGGGCGACACGCAGATCCCTACTCTGCCTTTGTATGTGTGATGGGTTTAGTATAGCACATCGGCGGGAAAATGCAAGGATAATCGCCGAAGCGCCGCCGGTGGCGGAAAAAGCGAGGCGATTTCGAGGAAGTGTCCCGGTTTTCACGCCCCAAGGGGGCTGGAAACCGGCTGACACGACGGTGTTCCGAATCGCCGAAGCGCCGCCGGTGGCATACTTTTCCCAGCAGTTCTTTCTTTTTGTCTCCGACGGCATACTTTTTGTCAACAGCGACAAAAAGTATGCAAAAACGCCGCCAGAAACCGATGGTTTCTGGACTTCCTTTCCTCTCAAGAGCTGCGTTCGTTATGGGCCGTAAAGGGGATCGACTGTGCAACAAACCCGCTGCCGCTCCCTCTCAGGTGAAGGGGCGTGTGGGTCTACCGCTGGGGGAGTACGGATCCCCACGACCAGTCTGCGGACTGGTCTCGGAATGACAGGGGGCAGCAAGGCGGGAAAAGGGCGCTCTCCCCGGTGGGGAGAGCGCCCTTTTGTATGGAAAAATATCAGAGTCTAACTTGCAGCGGTAGGCTTAGCCCTTGACCACGGTGTACCAAGTGTCGGTACCATGGGCCTCGGACACGACCTTGTAGCCATCGGCCACGAAGTTGGTGCCGGCACCCTCGGCCGTGCAGTTGGACGGGTCGAAGTTGATAAACGTACCGCCCTGAATGATGGCCTTCGCCGTACCATTCTTGTAAGCGCCGTCCACGCAGTTGATCAAGAAGTTGTAACCGTAAGTCGGGTTGCTGTACGGCTCGCAGGCGAAGGTACCGCCGTTGATGATGAGGGTACCCTTCTGGACCTGCACAGCAGTACCGCCGCCGTAATAGTAGCCGCCATTGATGGTGAGGGTTGCACCATTCCGGACGTTGATGCCATAGCCGCCGTTGACGCCGGTATCAATGCCGCCGTTCTCGCCCGCATTGATGGTGGTATCCGCATCGACGATAAGGGCGCAGAAGTTCACATTGTTGTTTCCCATGTCATTGGGGGTGATGATCTTCTTCTCCAGATTCAGCGTGGTGGGCTGGGAGATGACGATGCGGGCCGCCGCCGTATCCTCAATGTTGTTGGTATGGATGTCCTTGGTAACAGCCACGACGCCGCCGTTGGTCAGAGCCTCCTTCAGCTCCGTAACGTTCGCCACAGGGTAAGTGGCGCTCTCGTCATAGGTGCTGTTGAAGCTATCGCTCTCCACGGTGTCCTGGGTGGCGTAGACGGTGAACTTGACACCCTCCAGCGTCTTATTCATGTACTCGTTGCCGGCGGCCTCGTCCATATGGGCGGATACGGTGATCACTTTGGAAGCGCCGCCGTTGGCAGTCAGATGGCCCTCGGTGTTCATGTCAAAGGTTTCCTCGCCAGTCTTATAGGTGAACTTGATGACCTTCAGCAGGCCAGCGTCGCCCTCCAGACCGGTGACGACGATCTTATACTTCAGGGCCAGATTGCCCTTGTTGACGATCTGGAAGGGGGTCAGGGTGTAGGTGCAGCCCGGCTCCCACAGGGGCGTTTTTCCATCTTCGGCGAAAGCGGTACCGTCTTTCGTTGCCCATGCCAGAGTGTCGATCGCCTTGCCAGTCTCATCCTGAATCTCGATATCCAGATTACCGGCCTGGATCTTGTTGACGCCGGTGGATGCGGTGTCGGTGAACCATGCAAAGGTAGCGCCTACCAGCATAGCCAGGCACAGAACCATAGCCATGACGCTGCCCAGCAAGGCCCGTTTGGTACTCTTGCGGTTTGTCATAATATCTGCCTCCTATTTTTGCGTGTGACCGATGGGGCGCTCGTAGGGGAGTACGGATCGCCGCAGCCAGTCTGCGGACCGGTCTGCACCGTGGTGTCAGCCGATTTTCAGCCACTTCGTGTCATGAAAATCGGGAAACATCCTCGAAATCGCTTTGCTGCATCCTTCGCTGGCGGCGCTGCGGTGATTTCCGCAATGACATTTTTATATCATATCATTGCCAAAAATCGCAATTCGGCATAGGGATCCATATTCTCTTTGGAGCACCTCTTATCGTTTCAAGCGAAACGATAACCGCCCAAGGGCGGTTCGGCACATTGTCTATATGCGCATATTAGCACTCCTTACGACGAACTGCAAGAGGATTTGATATTTTTGTCGTTTTTTACATAGCGATTTTACAGCCATAGCGGTTTTCCAGCGATTTCACACAAAGCGCCCCTCTCGCAGGGAGAGGGGCGCTCAGGCGGTATATGGGCAGGATCAGCAGCGGACCAGCTCCACCAGCACCTGCACCATTTTCTCCATGGAGGCCACGGGGACGAACTCATGGACGCCGTGGAAGTTGGCGCCGCCGGTGCAGAGGTTGGGGCAGGGGATATCCCGCTCCCAAGAGAGGCGGGCTCCGTCGGTGCCGCCCCGGATGGGGACGATCTCCGGCTCCACGCCCACGGCCCGCATGGCGGCACAGGCGTTGTCGATGAGCTCCATGTGGGGCAGCAGCTTTTCCTTCATATTATAGTAGCTGTCCTTCAGCTCCAGCCGGAAGGAACCCTCACCCCAAACGCCGTTGAGGTAGCGGACGGCGTTTTCCACGAAGGTCTTGCGGGCCTCGAACTTCTCACGGTCGTGGTCACGGATGATGGCGTGGAGCACCACCTCCGTCTCGTTGCCGGAGACGTCGGTGACGTGGTAGAAGCCCTCGTAGCCCTCGGTGTGGGCGGGAGTCTCTGCCTCCGGCAGCAGGGAGATGAACTGGTGGGCCATGAGGACGGCGTTTTTCATCTTATCCTTGGCGGAGCCGGGGTGGATGTTGACGCCGTGGACGGTGAGGGTCACGGCGGCGGCGTTGAAGTTCTCGTACTCGATCTCGCCCAGCTCTCCGCCGTCCACGGTATAGGCGGCCTTGGCGGGGAATTTGGCGGGGTCGAAGTGGTCGGTACCCTTGCCCACCTCCTCGTCGGGGGTGAAGCAGACGGCGATGGTGCGGTGGGGGACCTCCGGGTGGGCCAGCAGATACTCGCAGGCGGTGACGATCTCCGCCACGCCGGCCTTGTCGTCGGCGCCCAGCAGGGTGGTGCCGTCGGTGACGATGAGCTGCTGCCCCACGTAGCGGTTGAGGAAGGGGAAGTCCTTCACCCGCAGGCAGCCGGTCTTGGCCAGCGGCAGGTCGCCGCCCTGATAGGTGACGATCTGGGGGTGGATGTCGGCGCCGCTGACGGCGGGAGAGGTATCCATGTGGGAGATGAGGCCCAGCGCCGGGACGTGCTCCTGACCCGGCGTGGCGGGCAGGACGGCGTAGACGTAGCCCAGCTGGTCCATGTGGGCGTTCTCCAGCCCCAGCCGGGCCAGCTCGTCGGCCAGATACCGGCCCAGCTCCTTCTGGTGGGCGGTGGTGGGGACGGTGTCGGACGTCTCACTGGAGGTGGTGTCAAAGGAGACGTATTTCAAAAAACGTTCGGTCACTTGCATGGTGGTTCCTCCTGTATCAGGCATCCCGCAGAATGCCGGTATTCTTTGCCTTGTATTGTATCACAGTTTCTGGAAAATACGAAACTTTTTTCGCCGCCGGGGGAGATTTTTCTGCGGCGGCGGGGATTTTTGCTTGAGTAACGGCGGCGGGTGTGCTATACTGACTGTTGTATGCGGGCGTGGTGGAATTGGTAGACTCGATGGATTTAGGTTCCATTGCCATACGGCGTGCGGGTTCGAGTCCCGCCGCCCGCACCAAAAACCGGCAGGCCGCCACAGGGGGCCTGCCGGTTTTTTATGCTCGGATCAGGGGTTCGGGCGGTTCCTCTCATAAATGGCAGCTGCGATGCAAATGCGCTGATCCGTCTGCCGTTTTCCGGCAGCACGCAGCTTTGTTCCTCCAGATCCGGTCAACTCCCTTCGGTTAGAATAGACTAACTTCCGTGCTTTCAAAAGGCCGCCGTCAGTGGCCTTCCCATAAGCTGTCTGTCTTATCTATATGGATCGTACTGCCAGTTCCGTGCAAACACAAGATGCTTCTCCCGGTTGGGGAAATTTTTCGGATGGGTGCCATGCGGCGACGGGCGCTGCGTCCATTCGCAGCCTAAAAAGGAACCCCCTGCGGCCGAGGCCGCAGGGGGTTCCTTTTCTATGCAGGGATCGACCGTATCTGCAGAAATTGCTGATGCAGGGTCCTCTTACATTTTCTCCGGGGCGCTGCAGCCAATGAGGGTCATGGCGTTCTTCAGCACCGCCCGGGTGGTATCCGCCAGCTTCAGCCGGGCCAGCAGCACCGGCTTCTCCTCGCCCTTGATGCGGCAGGCGGCGTAGAATTTGTGGAACGCCGCCGCCAGAGCGGTGAGGTAGCGGTTGATGTGGCTGGGATCGTAGTCCCGTGCCGCCAGCAGCACCACCTGGCCATAGGAGGCGATCTGCTTGATGAGGGCCTGCTCCGTCTCGTCGGTCAGGAGGCTGAAATCCACGGCATCGGCGGCCGGGACGGTATAGCCCTCGGCCTCCAGATTCTTCAGCAGGGTGCAGATGCGGGCGTGGGCGTACTGCACATAGTACACCGGGTTCTCGCTGTCCTCCCGGACGGCCAGACCCAAATCGAACTCCATCTGCGTCTCCGGCTTGGCGTTGAAGAAGTAGCGGCAGGCATCCACGGGGATCTCGTCCAGCAGGTCCGTCAGGCTGATGGCCTTGCCGGTGCGCTTGGACATCCGCACCACCTCGCCGTCCCGCACCAGCTTCACCAGCTGCATCAGCACGATATCCAGCCGGTGCTCACCGTCCAGCCCCAAAGCGTCCATGGCACCCTTCAGGCGGGCCACATGGCCGTGGTGGTCGGCGCCCCACACGTTGATGACCTTATCGAAGCCCCGGACGGCGAATTTGTTGCGGTGATAGGCAATGTCGGCGGCGAAGTAGGTGTAAAACCCGTTGGCACGGCGCAGCACGTCGTCCTTCAGGCCCAGCTTCTCGATGTCCTCGTCGGACTTGCCGGCCTTTTTCAGGTTCTCCGCCAGGATCCGGCTGGTGGCCAGCCACAGAGCGCCGTCCTTCTCATAGGTATAGCCCCGCTGGGTCAGCGCCTTCACGGAGTCTGCCACATAGCCGCTCTCGTGGAGGGTGGACTCGAAGAACCATGCGTCGTACTGGATGCCGTACCGGGCCAGATCGGTCTTCATCTTGGGGATGTTGTGATCCAGACCGAATTTGGCCAGCGCATCGTGCCGGGTCTTTTCGTCGCAGTCCAGATACTTCTCGCCCTCCTGCTGATAAAACAGCCGGGCCAACTCCCGGATATCGTCGCCATGATAGCCGTCCTCCGGGAACTCCACGGCGTCCTCGCCACGGATCAGCTGCTGATACCGGGCATCCAGACTCCGGGCAAACTTATCGATCTGGTTGCCGGCGTCGTTGACGTAGAACTCCCGCCACACGTCGGCACCGGACTTCTGGAGCACGGAGGCCAGCGTGTCGCCCAGCACGCCGCCACGGGCGTTGCCCATGTGCATGGGGCCGGTGGGGTTGGCGGAGACGAACTCCACCATGTACTTCTTTCCGGTCAGCGTGTCGTTGCGCCCGTAGTCGGCGCCCTCCGCCTCCACACAGGCCACGGTATCGCCGAACCAGCGGCTGCCCAGCCGGAAGTTCAGAAAGCCGGGGCCGGCCAACTCCACGGAGGTGAAATAGGTGTCCGTCAGGTCCATCTGCTCCGTCAGGATCTGGGCCACCTGCCGGGGGTTCATCTTCATGGCCTTGGCGGCAGCCAGGCAGAAGGTGGTGGTATAGTCGCCGTTGGCGGTATCCTTGGGGATCTCCACCGAGGGGGTCACCGTCACGCCCTCCGGCAGCAGGCCGGCGGCGCTCGCCTTCTGATAGGCGGCGGTGGTCAGGGCCAGTACCTGGTCCTTCGCGCTTTGGATCATATTCATTGCGGGGTCCTCCTTCATTCTTGATATAGCTCCAGCCGAACCGTCAGCGCCGACACCGGCGTCTGTCCCATGTGCAGGGAATAATCCAGCGTAATGTGTCCTTGTTCCTCCTGCTCCAACTCCCACAGCAGCTCATGGGCGGCTATGTCCAGCGCCAGCACGCCCTCCTCCGTGGGCAGGTGCAGGACGGTGGGGGCGGCGGGGTCCAGCCGCATCCGGTAGCTGTTGCCGCTGCGGAGAGTCACGCAGCCGCAGTCCTCCAGCCACAGCTCCGAGGTCATGAGACTGCCGTCCTCATCGCTGCGGGCCTGATACCGCAGCTGCCACCCCGACGGGGTACGCTCCAGCGTGCCGCTGCCCCGGAAGTGCAGCACATCCTCCATGTCCGGGAGCCGGGTGCGGCTCTCCACATGGACTTTCACATTTCCTTCCATGACGGCCTCCTCAGTATCGCTCGATGTCCACCAGCCGCACGGGAGCCGTAGGCTCCTCCTGCAGGAAGCGGCGGGCCATCTGGCCGAAGCCCTCCGGCCGGTCGCTGGTACACAGCAGCGCCTGTCCGGTCCCCTCCGGGGCCAGCAGCTGCCGCCGGGCCAGCGCATCATGCAGGGTGTGGACGGACTCTGCACCGGCGTTCACCAGCGACACCTCCGGCCCCATGATCTCCCGGATGATATCCGTCAGCAGGGGATAGTGGGTGCAGCCCAGGATCAGCACGTCCAGCCCCTCCTGCCGCAGAGGCTCCAGATACTCACGGGCCACCGTCTCGATGACCACGTCGCCGGGCTGATAGCGGCCGTTTTCCACCAGCGGCACCAGCAGCGGGCAGGCCCGGCTCACCACATGGATGGTTTCATCCAGCCGGTGCAGCGTCCGCTCATAGGCGCCGCTGCGGACGGAGGCGGCGGTGGCGATGAGCCCCACCCGCCGGTTCCGGGTCATGGCCGCCGCCTTCCGGCAGGCGGGCTCCACCACCCCCAGGATGGGCAGGTCGTTTTCCGCCTGCAGTTGGGGCAGAGCGGTGGTGGATACGGTGCCGCAGGCCACCAGCACTGCCTTAATATCGAAGGAGCGCAGGAAGTGGACGTCCTGCCGGGCGTATTTCAGCAGGATCTCCGGCGAGCGCCCGCCATAGGGGACACGGGACGTGTCTCCGAAGTATATAATGTTTTCAGAGGGCATCAGCCGCCGCATTTCCCGCACGGCGGTCAGTCCCCCCAGACCGGAGTCGAACACTCCGATGGGCCGTTGGTCCATGACTGGGCCTCCTTTCCGGCATCCCCGTGATGCCGCAGTGTATCACGCTGCATAATAAAACAATCATATTATACTATGGAAGCTCTCCTTTCTCAAGTGAAAATTTGGCGGATTTCCCCGGTTTTTTCAGTGGTATTTTCCCGCCGGGTCTGTTATACTGTTGCATACAGTAAAGGCCCCTTCGGCGGCGTGGAGGTGTATCCGTATGGAGATCAAAATGACAGAGAAGCAGTTCCGGCGTCTGCTGGATCTGGTGTATATCGGCAACTGGATCCTCAATTCTACCCGCGGCGACGATCGCATCCGCCAGTATGATGAGGTGGAGAGTCTGGTGTTCTCCCAGTGTCTAGCCCATGGGATGGCGCCGCTGACGGAGCTGTATCAGGGGCAGTTGATCCCCTCACAGGCCTTTGCCGAGGGCGGCATCCACGAGGCCATCATGGCCTATGAGGACACCACCTTCTTCGAGATACTGGCGCAGGAGCTGGCCCTGCGGGACATGGATGATCCCCCCATCACGGAGGAGAATTACGACGAGGTCATGAACCGCATGAACGCCTATTTGGGGGAGTTCGAGGCCCACGGCACCGACCACATCTCCGTGGACATGGAATAGCGCACTGCATAAAAAATCTGCCGGGAGAGGACTCCCGGCAGATTTTTTATGCACCGGCGCAGGTCTGTCGATGAAATAGCCGGGGACGGAAGCTCCGTCCCCGGCTATTTTGGTTTTTGTTACGCCTCAGCGCTTCAGCACTTCTCGTAGATGGTGGCAACGCCCATGCCGCCGCCGATGCACAGCGTAGCCAGACCACGCTTGACCTCGGGACGCTTCTGCATCTCATGCAGCAGGGTGACGATGATACGAGCGCCGGAAGCGCCCACGGGGTGGCCCAGAGAGATGGCGCCGCCGTTGACGTTGACCTTGCTCATGTCGAAGTGCAGCTCACGGGCCACAGCGATGGACTGAGCGGCAAAGGCCTCGTTGGCCTCGATCAGGTCGATGTCATCGATGGTCAGGCCGGCCTTGGCCATAGCGGCACGGGAGGCAGGCACGGGGCCAACGCCCATGATCTTGGGATCCACGCCGCCCTGGCCCCAGCTAACCAGCTTGGCCATGGGCTTCAGGCCGTACTTCTCCACAGCCTCGGCGGAAGCCAGCACGATGGCGGCAGCACCGTCGTTGATGCCGGAGGCGTTGGCAGCGGTGACACGCTGGGTACCCTTGTCCTCGGTCTCCTTGGCACCGGTGACCTCGAAGGTGTGAACGACCTCGGGGTTGGGGGACTCAGGACCAACGGGGAAAGCGCCACGCAGCTTGGCGATGCCGTCGGCGGTGACGCCGGCCTTGGGGAACTCGTCACGCTTGAACTCCACGATCTCCTTCTTGACCTTCACAGGGACGGGAACGATCTCGTCGTCGAAGCGGCCGGCGGCCTGAGCGGCCTCGGTCTTCTGCTGGGAAGCAGCGGCGAACTCGTCCTGCTCACGGCGGGTGATGCCCCAGATATCATTGATGTTCTCGGCAGTGGTACCCATGTGATAGTTATTGAAAGCATCCCACAGACCGTCACGGATCATGGTGTCCACGATCTTCTTGTCACCCATGCGGGCGCCCCAGCGGGCATCGGGGGAGGCGAAGGGAGCGGCGCTCATGTTCTCGGTACCGCCGCAGACCACGATGTTGGCATCGCCGGACAGAATGGCACGGGCACCCTCGATGACGGACTTCATGCCGGAGCCGCAGACCATGCCGATGGTGTAGGCGGGAACGGAGTAGGGGATACCGGCCTTGACGGAGACCTGACGGGCCACGTTCTGGCCCAGACCGGCGGTCAGGATGCAGCCGAACATCAGCTCATCCACGTTCTCAGGAGCAACGTTGGCCCGCTTCAGGGCTTCCTTCACCACGATGGCGCCCATCTCGGTGGCGGGGGTGTTCTTCAGGGAACCGCCGAAGGAACCGATAGCGGTTCTGCAGCAGTTGACGACGTACAAGTCTTTCATAGTATCTTTTCCTCCTAATTTGTTTTGGGTCCCTTTTTGGCTTTCCGATTTGCCTTGGTTTCCATTACCTTATCTATCGTACCATTTTTAGCAAAATAGTCAAGGGGAGAATCTCATAAAAATAGGAAATAATTCCAGAGTTCCCTTGTTTCGGGAGAAAATCAGTCCCCGGAGCCGGTGCTGCCGCCATCCTTTTCGCCGGAGTTATCGCTGTCCGTACTGCTGCCCGCACCGCTGTCCGTGCCGGGATCGGCACTGCCGGAGCTGAACTGGCTGCTGAGCTCGGACTGCCGGGCCGTGAGGCGGCTGTAAAAGTCCCCGGCGTCCAGCTTGTCATAGAGGCCCTGGTTGTATTCCACCGTCAGCTCGCTGCGGGCCTGAGTCACGTTTTCCTTGAACATCTCGTCCAGCACGGAGCTCTCGTCCAGCGTCTGGCCGATGGCCACATACCAGCCTTCGTCGGTGGCAATGACATCGCTGACCTGTCCCGGCTCCAGCGCAGAGAAGGCGGCGGACAGGGTATCCCCCAGCGTCTCGGCGCTGAAGGTACGGCCGGTGTCCCCGGCCTCGATGCCCAACTGCTGGGCCATCTCCGCATACAGGGCATCCTTATCCTCGGCGGTGGACAGCCGGGCGGCAAAGTCCTCTGCCTGCGCCTGAGAGTTCTCACCGCCGGAGGCGGGCCAGTACAGCAGCTTCACCGTCACATAGCCCTTTTCCTGAGCGAAGGCGTCGATGGCCTCCTGCGTGGGGTGCATGGCGCTGCCGTCGGCGGTATACAGGTCGTGAATCCGTGCATACAGCAGGTACATCCGGTTGATGCTGTCGAAGGTATCCTCGCTGATGCCCAGCAGCTGCAGCTGCTGCTGATAGCCCTCCTCGCCGCCGTAGTAGGTGACATACTGCTGCCGCTGCTGCTGAAGCCGGGCCTCGTCCTCCTCCGTCAGCGATACATTGTACTGTTTGGCCCACTGCCGCAGCAGGGCGTAGAGCTTCACCGTCTCCACGGCGTCGGCCTTGGCATAGGAGCCGTAGGTCATGCCGTTGGACAACTCGGCACTGAAATCCAGATTCGGCACATAGGAGGTCAGGTACTCGCAGTCATAGGCCAGCCAGTACAGGTACTCCTCCGCCGAGATATCCTCATCGTTGATGCGCATCAGCACGGCGTCCGGATGGATGCCGGTGACCTCGTAGTAAAGACCGTCCGTTCGTTGGCCGGCGCTCATCCGGTCACCGGAGGCGATCCACAGCACCATCAGCACCGAGACCACCAGCATCGCAGCAAAACGTTTCATAGGGTTCCTCCTTCTGCGGGCGTTTCGCCCGAAATTTCCTTGCGTTTGAGAGTCAGCGCCTCCACCAGATGCCCGGCGGCGGCCAGTGCCTCCTCGCCGGGCTTCAGGTGCAGCGTCAGCTTGGGATGCTCCCCCGCCGACAGCAGCAGGCGGCTGCGGTAGGCCGGCAGAGTGCATACCGCCATGAGGCTGGGGACATCCATCCGCTGGCCCAGGCTCAGCAGCAGCGTCTGGCCCTTCTGGGTAATATCCGTCACCCCGGTGTCGGCGGCTGCCGCCCGCAGCAGCGCCACATCCAGCAGCGCCGTCACCGGTCGGGGCGGGTCGCCGTAGCGGTCCGTCAGCTCGTCGATGAGGTCCGCCGCCGCATCGTTATCCCGCAGGGCGGCAATGCGCCGGTACAGGTCCATCCGCTGCCGGTCGGAGGGGACATACCGCTCCGGGATGTACGCCGCCACCGTCAGGTCGGCGGAGCACTCCGGCCGGATCTCCCGGCCCTTCCCCTGCTGCTCCAGCACGGCGTCGTTCAGCAGCTTCAGGTACATATCATAGCCCACGCTCATCATGTAGCCGGACTGTTCCGGCCCCAGCAGATTCCCGGCGCCCCGGATCTCCAGATCCCGCATGGCGATGCGGAAGCCTGCGCCGAAGTCCACGTATTCCCGGATGGCGGACAGCCGCTTGCCGGCCACCTCCGTCAGCACCTTGCCGGGGCGGTAGGTGAGATAGGCGTAGGCCCGGCGGGAGGAGCGCCCGATGCGGCCCCGGATCTGGTGCAGCTGCGCCAGACCCAGCCGGTCGGCGTCCTCGATGATGAGGGTGTTCACGTTGGGGATATCGATGCCCGTCTCGATGATGGTGGTGCAGACCAGTACCTGTACCTCGCCGTCGGTCATCTGCTGCATCACCCGGCTCAGCTCCTGCTCGGACATCTTGCCGTGGGCTATGGCGAGGCGCACATCCTCCCCCAGCCACTGGCGCAGCCGTCCGGCGGTGGACTCGATGTTCTCCACCCGGTTGTGCAGGTAGTAGACCTGCCCGCCCCGGTTCAGCTCCCGCCGGATGGCCTCCGCCACGGCGGGCCATTCGTGCTCCATGACGTAGGTCTGCACCGGCTGGCGGTCCCTGGGGGGCTCCTCGATGATGGACATATCCCGGATGCCCGACAGGGCCATGTTCAGCGTCCGGGGAATGGGGGTGGCGGACAGGGTCAGGGTGTCCACCTGACGCACCCGCTCCCGGAGCTTCTCCTTGTGGGTCACGCCGAAGCGCTGCTCCTCGTCGATGACGAGCAGCCCCAGATCCTTGAACACCAGATTCTTCGCCAGCAGGCGATGGGTGCCGATGAGCAAGTCGATCTTTCCCTGCGCCGCCCGCTCCAGAATTTCCTTGGTCTGCTTGGGGGTGCGGAACCGGCTCAGCACCTCCACCGTCACCGGGAAGGAGCGGAAACGGTTCATGGCGGTGGCATAGTGCTGCTGGGCCAGCACCGTGGTGGGTACCAGGATGGCGGCCTGCTTGCCGTCCAGGATGCACTTCATCACCGCCCGCAGGGCCACCTCCGTCTTGCCGTAGCCCACATCGCCGCACAGCAGCCGATCCATGGGCACGGGCTTTTCCATATCCGCCTTGATCTCCCGGATGGCCTGTAATTGATCGTCGGTCTCCGTGTAGTCGAAGGCGTCCTCGAACTCCTGCTGCCACGGAGAGTCCGGGGAGAAGGCGTGGCCCGCCTCCCGCTGGCGCTGGGCGTAGAGCTTGATGAGGCCCTCCGCCAGATCCTTGGCGGCTGCCTTGGCCCGGTGGGTGGTCTTGGCCCACTCCGTGCCGCCCAGCTTATTGAGCCGGGTGTGCTCGGTATCCTCCCCGGCCCCGATATACTTGCTCACCAGATCCAGCGCCGTGGCCGGCACATACAGGCAGTCGCTGCCGGCATAGGCGATCTTGATGTAGTCCTTCTCCACCCCGTCGGTGGGCATCCGGATCATCCCCACGAAGCGGCCGATGCCGTGGTGCTGATGCACCACCAGATCGCCGGGGGTCAGGTCAGCGTAGGACTGGAGCTTCTGCTGATTGCTGTCCCGCTTGGGGCGGGTCTTTTTGGACTTGCCTGCCAGCGGCGTGGTCAGCTGGCCCTCCGTCAGCACCGCCAGCTGCAGAGCTGGGTACTCGCACCCGGCGGACAGAGTACCCAGCGTAATGAGTACCACGTTCCGCACCGGGGAGCGCTCCCCCTCCAGATCCAGCACCGCCGGGATCCTCCGGGCCTCCAGCAGCTCCAGCAGATTTCTGGCCCGCACCTGTCCGCCGCACAGCACCACCACCCGGCAGCCGCCGGTGAGATAGTGGGTCAGGTCCGTCACCGCCGTCTCCAGCGATCCGCCGTAGCCGGACAGCTGCCGGGCATCGATCTGCAGCAGGGCCTTGGGAGCCAGCAGATACCGGCTGGTGGGCAGGCTCTCCAGCTGGCACACGGGGAAACGCTCCAGCTGCCAGGCAAATTCCGCCTCCGGCAGGGCCGCCTCCGCCATGGGGCCGCACAGGATGCCGCTGTCCATGGCGGCGGTGACGTCCGCCTTCAGCTGGCCCAGCCAGCCCTTCAGGGCCTCCGCCGTGCGTCCGCTCTCGCTGACGCACACCAGACACCCCGCAGGCAGATAGTCCATGGCCGTCACCAGCTCCGGGTATACCGCCGCCAGAAACCGGTCGCTGCCGTTGGGGACGATGCCCTGACGCAGCAGGTCGGCATCCGACCGCAGCTGCCGGGCCACGGGCTTGTCCTTCATCCGTCCCGCCAGCGTCTCCAGCCGTTCGGCGGTCTCCTCCGCCGCACCGTCCCGCCACAGGGGCAGCACCTCGCCGGCCGGCAGCAGCAGCGCCTCCCGACAGTTCTCCGTCCGCCGCTGGGTGGCGACGTCGAAGAAGCCCAGCGAGTCCACCTCGTCGTCAAAAAATTCGCATCGCACCGGGGCCTCGGCGCCGGGGGAGTAGACGTCCAGAATACCGCCCCGCAGGGCGAACTGTCCCGGCCCCTCCACCTGCTCCGTGCGGGTATAGCCCGCCGCCGTCAGCCGCCGGGCCAGCTCCTCCACCTGATACCGCCCGTCAGAGCGGAGGGTGAAGCTGCACCGGTCCAGCACCTGCGGGGGAATGCATCGCAGGGCCAGTGCATCGGCGGTGGTGACGATCACCGGGGACTCCTCTTGCCGGATGCGGTACAGAGCCTCCAGCCGTCGGTATTCCCATTGACGGCTCACCGCCGCCAGCTCCCGCCAGTGGAGCTCCCGGCCCGTCAGCAGGACAGGCTCCCGGCCGGTGAGGGACCGCAGGTCCGCCGCCTGCCGCCGGGCCTCCCCCTCGTCGGCGCAGAGCATCAGCAGGGGCCGCCCGGACTTCAGCCGCAGCGCTGCCGCCGTCATGGCCCGGTGTACCGGACTCAGGCCCGTCACCAGCGCCGGGCCGCCGCCGCTCTCCATCAGCTGCGCCAGCTCCTGTATCTCCCGGAGCTGCCACAGCTCCCGCAGCAGAGCTTCCATCCTGCCGCCTCCTTCCGATGATGAAATGTCCGTTCCCGGCGTACATGGGCCGGGAACGCCTTTGGGGGCGTATACGTCAGTATACGCCCCTATGCTGTAAGTTACCTGAAAAAGCAGAGAAATATGCGTGAAAAATGATGTGTGTCTGTCTCCGGGCAGAAAGACGCCAAAGAACGCCAGCAGAAACCAATGGTTTTTGGATTTTCTTTACCTTTAAGAGTTTCGTTCGATATGAGATGTCGTGGGAATTGACTCAGCAGCAACCCCGCTGCCGCTCCCGCTCAGGTGAAGGGGCGTGCGGGTCTACCGCCGTGGCGATCCGTTCCTCACGGTAGAACAGCGAACTTCTTCAACTGCCCACGTAGCGGCAGCGAGAGTAGAAGCAAACCAATTCCCTGCTTCGGCAAGTTGTGGGAAGCAACTCTTGCACATCGGGAAGGAAGTGCAGAAACCATTGGTTTCTGCTGGCGTTCTTTGGGTACTTTCTTTCGCTATTGAAAGAAAGTACCCCGTCGGAGACAAAAAAGAAAAAACTGCTGGGGAAATTGCCGCCGGAGGCAAAACAGAAAAGGCTGTCGGAAAACTTCCCTTCAAAGGCAAAACCGCCGAATCAGTTGAACCGGTTCATGGCCCGGTCAGCCCCCTGCGAGATCAATACCTCCGCAGCGTCACCGGCACGGTCCAGCGCCTCCATCAGCACCTTCTGATCCTCGCCCAGAGGGCGGCCGATGACCCAGTCCACCACGTCATAGCCCGCCTGCCCCGGAGCGCCTACCCCCACCTTGATGCGGGGGAACTGATCGGTTCCCAGATGCTGGATGATGTTCTTCAGGCCGTTGTGGCCGCCGGCACTGCCGCCGGTACGGATGCGGAGCTTACCCACCGGCAGGGAGATGTCGTCGGAGATGACCACCACGTGGTCCGCCGGGATCTTATAGAACCGGGCCGCCTCGCCTACGGATTCGCCGGAGAGGTTCATGTAGGTCTGGGGCTTCATCACCAGCACCTTTTCCCCGTTCACCATCCACTCCGCCGTCCACGCCCGGAAGCGCAGCTTATTGAAGCGGAAGCCCTTCCGCCGGGCCAGCCCGTCCACCGCCAGAAAGCCCATGTTGTGGCGGGTACTCTCGTATTTGGAGCCGGGGTTGCCCAGCCCCACCAGCAGCCAGCTGACGCCGCTGCCCTTGCGCTGAAAGATCATAGGTCCACATCCTTTGCCGTGTGAATGATATAAAATTTTCCGGGATCCTTCTATGAGATCGGCTCCCAAAAGAAAAACTCTGCATTTTGTGCCTCCGGCGGCGGTATTTCTTCCGGTTTGTTGTTCTACGCCCGGCGCTCAAAAAATACGACTATATATTAACATAGAAGCTTGAAAAAGGGTAGCGAAACTTTGCCGAACACAAGAGGAGTATCCTCCGCCCCGCACAAAAGCCGAACAGACGGCGTCTGTTCGGCTTTTTCACAGGTTTTCCTTCACCCACTCACCGGCACAGCATCAGGGGGATGGCACCGGGGAGGTTCCGCAACTCTACACGGGGGGCGCTGGGGGCGTACTCCCCATCCAGCGACCAGGGCAGATCCTCATCGGTGGTGACGGTCACCTGCTGCACATGGCGGAAAATGACGCCGGGGCCGTTGTAGTCCATGCGGCTGATGGCGGCGATGAGGCTTTGCAGGTCGAAGGCCGTCTTGGGCATCCGCAGCAGCAGCAGCTCAAAGGCTCCGTCGTCCATCTGCACCCGGCTTGGGTCCAGCTTCATGATGCCGCCCAGAGAGGTGGAGTTGCACACGGCCCCGAAGATGAACTCCCCCTCGAAGGTCTCCTCTCCCGTCTCCACCCGGCAGCGGTAGGGCCGCAGGGAGTCCAGATCCTTCATGCCCTCCAGAATATAGGCGAAGTGACCCAGAGCGTTCTTGGTGGCCTGTGGCACGGAGTAGGAGCTGCGGGTAAAGGCCCCGAAGGAAGCCACATAGGCAAAGTATCGGTCGTTGTGGCGGCCCACATCCAGATAGAAGGGGTGGCCGTTTACGATGCTCTCCGCCGCCTTCAGCGGCGTGGCGGGGATATGCAGGCTGGCGGCAAAGTCGTTGGTGCTGCCGTTGGGGAGATAGCCCACCTCCGGACACTCAGGCAGCTGCATCAGGCCGGACACCATCTCGTTGAAGGTGCCGTCGCCGCCGGCGCAGACCACCAGATCGTATGCTCCGCCCAACTCTGCCGCCGCACGGGTGGCGTCTCCACGTCCCTCAGTGAGGAATACCTTCACCAGATAGCCCGCCTTGGAAAAGCAGGCCACCGCATCAAACAGCGGCGCAAAGGATTTGGTGCGCCCCGCACGTGGATTGACGATAAACAGAAGCTTTTTATCCATACCGGTTCTCCTCTTTTGCACACGGTTCTCGGTTTTGTGTTTCCACAGAAGACAGCATAGCACTTTTATTATACTCCTCTCTGCCGGAAAAAGCAATGGGTGCTGCCGGAGAAGTCCTGAACGGTTTCTGCACACATTCTTAAAGAAAAATTTGCCCGGCGGGCTTGCATTGGCGGCGGGCTTTCGGTAATATATAAGATATTATGGTACGTTGTGCGTACCTACTTCGGCGGAAGGAGTCCACCCATGAAGCAGCAAAAAAGCCACTATTTCAAATGGGGCCTGACGGTGTTTCTCACCGTCTGCGCCATCCTTGCCTTTTACGATACATTCTATATGAACGGCACCCTCCAGCGCTATCTGGGCAAGCTGGTGACGGTGCTGGCCCCGGTGCTGTACGGCTTCGCCATGGCCTATCTGCTGGCACCCATCGTCAACTGGATCGAGGGCTTGATCCGTAAGGGGCTGAAGCGGCTGAGCAAGGGTCAGGAGCCCAAGCTCCGGGGCGGTCTGCTGCGGGGTGTCAGTATCCTGCTGACGTGGGCCGTGGTGGCGTACCTGCTGTATCTGCTGATGAGCGTGCTGATCCCCCAGCTCATCGACAGCGTGGCCATGCTTATCAACAACGCCGAAAGCTACTATAATAAGATATATGTCTGGGTCACCAATCTGCTGGAGAAGAACCCGGAGATCGCCGGCTGGATGGAGAAGAATCTGGAGAGCTACTACAACGACCTCATGAAGGTGCTGACGGAGCAGGTACTGCCCGGCGCCCAGCAGATGCTCACCACCATCACCGGCGGCATCTGGACAGGCATCTGGGGTCTTGTGACCTTCACCACCAACTTCCTGGTGGGCATCATCATCTCCGTGTACCTGCTGGCCATGAAGGAGAAGAGTCTGGCCCGGTGCTGCAAGCTGCTGTATGCCCTCCTGCAGGAGGAGCAGGCCCGCTGGATGGTGCGGGCCACCCGCAAGACGAATCAGATCTTCAGCGGCTTCGTCCGGGGCAAGATGCTGGACTCCCTCATCATCGGCATTCTGTGCTTCATCGGCTGCTCCATCTTCTCACTGCCCTACACGCCCCTTGTGAGTGTGGTGGTTGGCGTCACCAACATGATCCCCTTCTTCGGGCCGTTCCTGGGCGCAGCGCCCAGTGCCTTCCTGATCCTGCTGGTGAGCCCCAAGCAGTGCCTGATCTTCATCGTGTTCATCATCGTTCTGCAGCAGATCGACGGCAACATCATCGGCCCCAAGATCCTGGGCGATGCCACCGGCATCTCCAGCTTCTGGGTGGTGGTGGCCATCACCGTGGGCGGCGGCTTTGCCGGGGTGCTGGGAATGTTCCTGGGCGTCCCCATCTTCGCCTGCCTGCAGACGCTGGTAAAGTACCTCACCGACCGGCAGCTGGAAAAGCGTCATATGCCGCTGGAGGCCTGCGAATACGTCCACCGGGATCAGGAGCCCATGCCGCCGGAGGAGCCTCCCGCTCCGCCAACGGAGACCAACTGACAGCGCAGCTCCCGCACCGGCATCCCATCAGGGGATGCCGGTGCTTTTTTGCGGGCTGCCGGGTTTTTGCCGGGGAAGTGTGAGCGCTTTTCCCGCATTTTTTTGCAAAAACGAAACTTTCTCTTGCAAACCGTGGGGAAATGTGGTACATTGCACTTCGACAACTGCATATCGACAGGCCCTCGCCGGGTGATGCCACACGATCACACAGGCCGGGGGCGACCATTATTTCTGGCCTGCCGCCGAAAGGGCGGCAAGGAAGGAGAAGACATGAAGAAGAGACTATTGGCTCTTTTCCTGACGCTGGGACTGGTCTGTACCGTACTCACCGCTTGCGGAGACGGCAGCAAAGACCAGGGCGGACAAGGAAATAACGGCGGCGAAGCAGTCAGCGGCGGAGAGATCACCGTTGGCATCGCCAAGGACCTGGATGACAGTCTTGACCCTCACCGGATGGTGACCGCAGGAACCAGAGAGGTCTTGTTCAACCTGTTTGAGGGCTTGGTAAAGCCCAATTCCAAGGGTGAATTGATCCCCGCTGTTGCGGAGCGCTACCAGCTGTCTGAGGACGGAAGGACTTATACCTTTACCCTGCGTGAGGGTGTGAAGTTCCATAATGGCGCAACGGTGACGGCGGAGGATGTGGTATATTCCATCGAACGCTGCGCCGATACATCGGAGGGTACGCCTCTGGTGCCGGCGTTTTCTGTTATCCAGGAGGTCAAGGCCGTTGACGAAAGGACCGTGACCATCACCATTGCCCAGCGGGATCTGGAGTTCATCAGCTATCTCACCAGCGCCATCATCCCCAAGGGCTACGACGATCAGGCTACCCATCCCGTGGGTACCGGCCCGTTTATGTACGTGTCCCGCTCCCCGCAGGAGAACTTCGTCATCCAGCGCTTTGACGATTACTGGGGGACCCCCGCCTATCTGGATAAGGTGACCTATAAAATTTACGAGAGCGCCGATGCGCTGGTGACGGCCCTGAAGGGCAAGTCCATCGACCTGTGCGCCCATCTGACCTCGTCTCAGACGGCGCAGCTGGACAGCGACTTCCAGATTCTGGAGGGTACCATGAATCTGGTACAGGCGGTGTATCTGAACAACGCCGTGGCCCCCTTTGACGATCAGCAGGTGCGTCAGGCCCTGTGCTACGCCATCGACCGCCAGACCATCATGGACATGATCGCTGACGGCCACGGTACGGCGCTGGGCAGCAGCATCTATCCGGCCTTTACCAAGTACTTCCTGCCGGAGCTGGTGCAGAAGTACCCCTATGACCCCGCCAAGGCCAAGGAGCTGCTGGCACAGGCCGGCTATCCCAACGGCTTTGACATGACCATCTCCGTTCCCTCCAACTATCAGCCCCATATGGACACGGCGGAGGTGGTGGCCGAGCAGCTGCGTGCTGTGGGCGTCAACGTCACCATCCAGCCCATGGAGTGGGGCGTGTGGCATGAGCAGGTCTATAAGGGCCGGGACTTCCAGGCCACGCTGGTGGGTCTGGATGCCAGTGCCATGACGGCCCGTGCGCTGCTGGAGCGCTTTACCTCCGACAACGCCAAAAACTTTGTCAACTACAACAATCCCGACTACGATGCGCTGTTCACGCAGGCCGTGAATGCCTCCGACGATGCGCAGCAGGCGGAGGTCTACAAGCAAATGGAGACCATGCTCTCCGACACCGCCGCCAACCTGTACATTCAGGATCTGGCGGATCTGGTGGCCATGCGTCAGAATCTGGCGGGGCTGGAGTTCTACCCCATCTACGTGCTGGATCTGTCCACGGTGCATTTTGTGAAATAAGGACGGCGAGACCGTCCCCATAGAAATGAGGCGATGACCATGAAATATGCGGCAAAGAAGATCGTGTGGATGCTGCTGACCATGGTCATCGTCTCATTTTTGGCCTTTCTGGCCTTTCGCATCATTCCCGGCGACCCCACCGCCAAGCTGCTGGGCGAACAGGCCACCCCGGAGCGGGTGGAGGCCCTGCGGCAGGAGCTGGGGCTGGACCGCCCGTTTCTGGAGCGGTACGTCAGCTGGCTGGGGGATTTCGTCCGGGGGGACATGGGCTCGTCGTACAATTACAGTATGCCGGTGAGCCAGATGCTGCAGGGGAAAATTCCCGTGACGGGGCTTTTGACCCTGCTGTCGTTTCTGCTGATCGTGGTGCTGTCCATCCCGCTGGGACTCTTCACCGCCCGCCACAGCGGCGGGGCGCTGGATAAGGCCCTGACGGTGGTGAATCAGGTACTGATGGCGGTGCCGGCCTTCTTTACCGGCATCCTGCTGACGTACCTGTTCGGCCTGCTGCTGCGGTGGTTCGTGCCGGGGAGCTTCGTCTCACCGGCGGAGAACTTCTGGCAGAGCGCCGGCTATCTGGTCTTCCCCGCCGCCGCCATCGCCATCCCCCGCATCGCCATGACGGTGAAGATGCTGCGCTCGGCGCTGCTGGCGGAGATGAACAAGGACTACGTCCGCACCTCGTACAGCCGGGGCAACGACCGGCGGGCCACCCTGTACCTCCATGTGCTGCGAAACGCCCTGCCGCCGGTGGTGAGCTTTCTGGCCATGACGGTGGCGGATATCGTGGCAGGCTCTGTGGTCATCGAGCAGGTCTTTGCCATTCCGGGGCTGGGGCGGCTGCTGCTGACCTCCATCTCCAACCGGGACTATCCTGTGGTGCAGGCCGTCGTGGTACTGGTGGCCTTCTGGGTGGTGCTGGTGAACCTGCTGGGGGATCTGCTGAATCAGCGGCTGGATCCCCGTCTGCGGCTGACGGATTGAGCCGCACACATTCGTAAAGAGAAATTTCTATGGAAAGGGGGCAGGCTCCGTGCTGCTGCACCAGAAAAAGAATCACTATCTCCGCATCGGCCTTGCCATCGCGGCGGTCATCACGGCCATGGCGCTGGTGGGCTGCTTCTGGACGCCCTATGCCCCCACGGCCATGTCCGGCAGCGAGAAATTCGCTGCGCCCTCCCTGCGGCACCTGTTCGGTACGGACAACTTCGGCCGGGATATTTTCAGCCGGGTCATGGTGGGCGCCCGCACCACCTTCTTCATCAGCGCCTGCACCGTGACCATCGGTGCCGTGGTGGGAACGCTGGTGGGCGCCCTCACCGGCTACTTCGGCGGGCTGGTGGACGAGCTGCTGATGCGGGTCAACGACGCTGTCACCGCCTTTCCCAGCATCCTGCTGGCGCTGGTGTTCATCTCCCTGCTGGGCTTCGGCACCTACAACGTCATTCTGGCGCTGGGCATCGCCTTCATCCCCAGCTACGCCCGTGTCATACGGGGGGAGTTCGCCCGGCAGCGGGAGATGAACTATGTGAAAAACGCCCGGCTCATGGGGGCCAGCCACCTGCGGATCATGCTGGTACACATCCTGCCCAACACCCGGCAGGTGCTGCTGCCGACGCTGGCCATCGGGTTTAACAACGCCGTTCTGGCGGAGGCCAGCATGAGCTTTCTGGGCATTGGTGTCAAGCCGCCGGAGGTGTCTCTGGGCTACATGATGTCCGAGTCCCAGAGCTACATGGCCCGTGCGCCGTGGTATATGCTCACCTGCGGCAGTGTCATCGTGCTGCTGATCTTAGGGGTCAGCCTCATCGGCGAGGGCCTGCAGCAGAAGAAATGGGGGAGGTAGCGCCATGCTGGAGATCAAGGACCTTCATGTGCAGTTCCATACCTCCGACCACGAGGCGGTACGGGGCATCGACCTGACGGTGCAGGACGGTGAAATTATGGGGCTGGTGGGCGAATCCGGCTCCGGCAAGACCGTAACGGCCATGATGGTGTCCGGCCTGCTGCGGCCGGAGCAGGCGGATTTCCGGGGCCGCATCCTGCTGGACGGCGAGGATCTGCTCCACGCCGGCGGCCAGCGCATCCGTGCCATTCAGGGCAAGGATATCTGTGTGGTGTTTCAGGAGCCTATGAGCGCCATGGACCCCACCATGCGGATCGGTAAGCAGGTGGAGGAGTGCCTGCGGGTCCACACGGACCTGTCGGCGCAGGAGCGGAGGCAGCGGGCCCTGCAGGCTCTGCGGGACGTGGAGCTGCCGGACCCGGAGGGGGTCTATCGCAAGTACCCCCACGAGCTCTCCGGCGGAATGCTCCAGCGGGTGATGATCGCCGCCGCCATTGTGGCCCGGCCCCGTCTGCTGCTGGCGGACGAGCCCACCACGGCGCTGGATGTCACCATTCAGGCCCAGATACTGGCCCTGCTGAAGCGGCTGAATCAGGAGATGGGAATGTCCATCCTCTTCATCTCCCACAACCTCCATGTGGTGCGTAAGCTCTGCACCCGTGTGGCGGTGATGGAAAAGGGACGCATCGTGGAGACGGGGCCGGTGGATCAGATCTTCTTCCACCCGCAGGTCCCCTATACTCAGCGGCTCATTGCCGCCATTCCCACAAGGAGGAAGCTATGAACAGCGAACCCATTCTGGAGGTACGGCACCTGAACGTGTGGTATCGGCCCTCCGGCGTGCTGTGCCGGGGACGGCAACAGGTGCTCCACGACGTGAGCTTTGACCTGTACCGGGGCGAGATACTGGGGCTGGTGGGCGAATCCGGCTCCGGTAAATCCACGCTGGCCCGTGCCATTTTGGGGATGCTGCCGGACTGTGAGGGGGAGATCATCCATCACAGCAAGCGCCCTCAGATGGTGTTTCAGGACCCGGCCAGCGCCATGAACCCCAGCCGCACGGTGGAGTGGATATTGTCCGAACCCCTGCGGATCTACGGGAAATACGACGCCGCCGAGGTACGGAGGCGGGTGGCGGAGATCATGAAGCTGGTAGGTCTGCCGCCGGAGTGCGGCAAAATGTACCCGTCGGAGCTGTCCGGCGGCCAGCGGCAGCGGGTGTGCATCGGCACGGCGCTGATCCAGAAGCCGGGGCTCATCATCGCTGACGAGGCGGTGTCGGCGCTGGACGTCACCATTCAGGCTCAGATACTGGAGCTCATCGCCCGGCTGCGCCGGGAGTACGGGCTGTCGTACCTGTTTATCTCCCATGATCTGAACGTGGTGTATGAGATCTGCGACCGGTGCCTTGTGATGCACCGGGGACGCATCGTGGAGCAGGGGCCGGTGGAGGAGCTTTACGACCATCCCAAGGAGGACTATACCAAGGCGCTGTTAGCAGCGGCGGAGTGAGAGCATATGACCAACGAGCTGAAAGAGAAATTACTGGCCTACGGCACCAAGGCCGAGCCATTTACCGTACACAATCACATCCGGGTGACGGACCTGCAGGACGGCGAGGCCCGTGTGGAGCTGACGCTTCAGCCGGAGAGCCTGAACCGCTGGGGGACGGCCCACGGCGGTATCCTGTTTGCCTTAGCGGACATCGCTGCCGGAACGGCGGTCCTGACCCTGCGGCAGGAAGTGTGCTTCACCGTCAACGCCTCCATCGACTTTCTGGATGCGGCGGGGCTGGGCAGCACCCTCATCGCCGTGGGCCACGTGGATCGCATGGGCAAGTCTCTCTGCTTCTGCCACACGGACATCACCGACGAAACGGGCCGTCTGCTGGCGACGCTGCGGACGGTGATGGATCTGACGGGCCGCCCGCTGGAGCTGTGAGCGCTATGAGGGAGTTTTACAGGCGCCACCGGGGACTGCACCGGTGGCTTTTGGCCGTGGTAGCCTTACTGGCAGTGTATTTCGCCCTGCGGCCGGTGCCGGGGCTGATGAACTGGCTCAGCCGCCACGTCATCATGCCTTGGGAGCGGGCGGTGGCCAGCGTCTGCTATCTGTTCCGCACCTCCATAGCGGAGGTGTTGTATATCGTGCTGCTGTCCGTGTCTATCTTCTATGTGGCCAATGTCCTCCGGCGGATGGTGACTCAGCCCCACCGGGGCCGGACTCTGTACCGCTTCTTCCTGACGGTGGTGTGCAGCGGGCTGAGCATCTATGCGGGCTTCTGCCTGCTGTGGGGCGTCAACTACTATGCCGACTCCTTCCAGCAGCAGTCCGGCATCTATGCCCGCTCCTGTACCGTGGAGGAGTTAGAGGCCGTCACGGCGGACTTTGCCCACCAGCTGGCACAGGCGGCGGACGGCGTGCAGCGGGACGAGAATGGCTGCTTTGCCGTGTCCCGGCAGGAGATCTTCGCCGCCGCCACGTCGGTGTACGCCCCCTCCTATGAGGAGTTCCCCTGTCTGCGGATGAAGGATCACACGCCCAAGGCCATCAGCTGCTCCACAGCGCTCAGCGCCATGGACTTCACGGGCTTCTACTTCCCCTTCACCGGGGAGGCCAACCTCAATGTGGACTGCCCCGCCAGCTTTCTGCCCTCCACCATCGTCCATGAGATGGCCCATCAGCGGGGCATCGCCTCGGAGCAGGAGTGCAACTTCATTGCCATTGCCGTGTCTCTGGCCAGCGGCGACCCGGTGTACCGGTATTCCGGGCTGCTGATGGGGTATGTGCATCTGGGCAACGCCCTGTACCGGGCGGACCCGGACCGGTGGCAGGTCATCCGGGATACACTGCCGGATACGGTGGTGGCAGACCTGCGGCAGAACAGCGCCTATTGGGCGGCCTTCGAGGGACCGGTGAACGACGCTGCCAGCAAGGTCTACGACTCCTTCCTCAAAAGCAACGGCGAGAGCCGTGGCGTCCAGAGCTACGGCACCGTGGTGGATATGCTCATGGCGTACTACGGGTAAGTCAGGTTGCGGTAAGAGGAGCTGCAAATTCCCCAAAAGCGCAAGAACAGGCCCCGTCCGATGGACGGGGCCTGTTTCGATACCGGCACTCCCGGAATTTTTCTCCACGGAGACGAAAAATACATTGCGTCTGACCAGAGGGGATGACAAGAAGGATACGGGCGTCCGCAGTCGGAAAGCACGCCGGGGTCTGATGACCCGGCCCCATAAAACCAATAGGGGGACGCATGGCGTCCCCCTATTGGTTTTATTTATCAGACAATGAAGAAATCGGAGATCTGCCCGTACAGGATCATCAGCATACACAGCGGCGTGATATACTTCACGCAGAGACGGAAGAAATCATAGACCCAAGGACGGTTCTCGCCGTTGAGGAGGATCTCCTGCCGCAGGGCATCCGGCTTCAGCTCCCAGCTGATCATCAGGCACATGAGCAGCGCCCCCAAGGGCATCAGCAGGCCCTCGGCCACGCTGTCGAACAGACCCAGCCAGCTGGTGCTCCAGCCGGGCAGCTTGGCGCCGGCCAGACCCAGCAGCTCCGCCGGGGAGATGTGGTTGCTGCCCATACCGTCGGCGCAGACCAGAGCGCACAGGGCCGCACAGATCACCACCGCAATGGCGGAATACAGCTTGCGGCGGTCGCCCTTGCCCTTTTCCCGTGCCTTATCGCAGAAATGGGCCACGATGACCCCCAGCATGGAGATGGAGGAGGAGATGGCGGCAAAGAACACCAGCAGGTAAAACAGGATGCCGAACACGGGACCGGCGGGTCCCATCTTATCGAACACGTTCTGCATGGTGATAAACAGCAGCTCCGGGCCGCCCAAAGCTCCGTTGGGGTCCAGGGCAAAGCGTCCGGGAATGACACACAGACCGGCCATCAGGGCCACCACGGTGTCCATGCCCACGATGATCATGGTGCTCTTGCCCAGATCCTGCTTCTTATCCAAATAGGAGCCGTAGGTGATCATGACACCGGCGCCCAGAGACAGGGAGAAGAACATCTGCCCGCCGGCGGCGGTGAGGACCCTCCAGAAGCCGGGAGCCTCGTCGATGATGCCGTTGGCCACGGCCCAGCCGGGGACGAACATATACTTCAGGCCGTCCGCCGCACCCGGCAGGGTGCAGGAGCGGATGATGCAGATGATGAGGATGAAGAACAGAGCCGGCATCCCCACGGAGCAGACCCGCTCGATGCCGCCGCCTACGCCGCACATGACCACCAGCATGGTGATGAGCATGAAGGCCAGCGCAAAGGCGATGGACACGTCGGGCTGGCTCAGCAGCCCCTGAAACACGTCGGCGCCGCCCACTCCGTTAGTGCCAAATTCGGCGCCGATGAGGTTGCCAAGGTTCACCACCACATAGCGCAGACAGTAGCCGCCCAGAGCGCTGTAAAAGCTGAAGATCAGCGCCGCAGCAGCAATGCCCAGCCAGCCCAGCCACTTGAAGCGCTTGGAGATGCTCTGGTAAGCGCCCACAGCGCCATGGCCCGTCTTGCGGCCCAGCGCCAGCTCACCCAGCATGATGATAACGCCGCAGCACAGCGCCAGCGCCAGATACAGGATCAGGAAGGGGAAGCCACCGTTGGCACCCATTTTGTTGGGGAAGCCCCATATATTGCCCAGCCCCACAGCCGAGCCCACAGCAGCCATCAGAAAACCGAAGTTTGATCCGAAGCCCTTGCGATCGTTCATCGTGTGTTTCTCCTCTCCGGTGCATAACGCATAAAACTCTAAATATTATACAGCATTTTAACATAAGATACAACGATTTTTTCCGCAAACTCCGTTGGATACAACATCTATTTATCCAGCAAAATGAGGCAGACCGCATATTTAGCCGGGGCACTCCACGATTTTTGATGTTTTCGGGAAAAAGTGTTGACACCGGGCCGGGGATGTGGTATATTAGGTGTTGCCGATATCCGCCGGTGTGGTGGAATGGCAGACACAGGAGACTTAAAATCTCCCGGTAGCGATACCGTACCGGTTCGAGTCCGGTCACCGGCACCATCCGGTTTCTTTAATATCGCGGAGTAGAGCAGTTGGCAGCTCGTCGGGCTCATAACCCGGAGGTCGCAGGTTCAAGTCCTGCCTCCGCAACCAGAAAGTCCTGATTTCTTGCGAAATCAGGACTTTTTCCGCACTTTTGCGTCCAATATCTTACTTGCCACTTTTTCTGACCCAAACGCTGACCCCAACGGGAGCGGGTAGCGGAAAGCACTATACCGCGCCAGAGAGAAGGTTGCCCATTGTCTTTGCCGCTTCACGCTTGGCTGAGGTCGTTACATGAGCGTAGGTGTCCAGCGTGAAGCCTGCCGAAAAATGCCCCAGCATGCCAGACACGGTCTTGATGTCCACTCCGTTTTGCAGTGCCAGCGTCGCGAAGGTGTGACGCAGGTCATGAAAACGCACCTTTGGCAGCCCTGCCCGCTTTAGAACGCGGTGCAGCATGTGCAACACGCTGTCCGGTGACATGGGGCCTCCGGTGGGTGACGGAAACACCCACTCGCTGTTACCCGTTTTTCTTCTTTGTTGCATCAGAACGTCTATCGCGTCTGCCGACAGAGGCAGTGTGCGGTAGGCGTTTTTTGTTTTCAGCGGCATCTCAATGATCTTGCCGTCGATGCGCCCGATCTGCCGTTGAACCCGGAGGTCTCCTTTTTCCAAATCAATGTCCGACCATTTTAATCCGAGCAACTCGCCCCGCCGCAGGCCGGTGGTCAGGTCGATGTAGTACAGGGCGAACACGCCGCTGTCTTTTGCCTCGCGGAGGAAGGACGTCAGCTGCTCAATGGGAAGTGTCTGCATTTCCTTGTGCTCTGCCTTCGGCAACGCGCAGCCGTCTGCCGGATTGTGGGCAATCAGCCGCTGCTCGTTTGCCAGCTTCAGGGCAGAGGAAATGATTTGATGGATGTTGCGTACTGTTTTGGCGCTCAGTCCCTTGGGCTGCTTCTGTGCTTCGATTCGCTCTACCCGCCCTTCCGCCAACAATTTCTTGTAGAACTGTTGCAGATGCAGCGTCGTCAAATCATTCAACGGGATCTTGCCGAGCTGCGGCTTGATGTGGTTTTCGATATAGCCGTGATAGGTCAGGTAGGTGGATGGGCGCATCTTGATTTTGGCATAGTTCTCATACCACACTTCTAACCATTTTCCCACCGTGTAGGTCTTGGCTCGTCCATAGTCGATGCCGACGTTTTCCTCGATGGCCTTTTTCAGTTTTTCTTTTACTTCCGTCTGCGTCTTGCCCAGCACATTCTTGATGATGGCCTTGCCAGTTTCTGGATCGTGACCGACGGTGTACCGGCCCTCCCAACGTCCGTCCTTTCGTTTTCGGATGTTCCCTTCCCCGTTTGCTCGTCTTTTTGGCATAAAATCAGCCTCCTTTGTAACGGCAAAGCATACCGTAAACAGCAGAGGAAAGCTACCGAAAAGCCGAACTGTTATCAGAAAGTTATCATTTGCGCTTAGACCACACTGCCCTATCTTTGCCTATTGCGGCGCAATTTCTGCGCTGCCAGGGCGTCCTCTTTTGTTACAGCGGTGCAATTTTTGGACGGTTGAAAGTCTCTTTTCATTGACTGCGGTGACTCAAAACATGCTTGCCCTGCACAATTGATCACGCGGAGGTGATTACCTCGATTTCCTTCCGAAACGGCCATAAGGCACCACTAAAATCCTTGGGACACCTGCGTTTGCGGGAACTAAGACGCCAGCCGTTCTGAAATCTCTCACAAAAGACGCCACAACCGACTGCGCTGAAACCCCCGTCAACTGCCCGCACTGCGGGCAGAAGTGATTGGGCAGAGCGTCGGTTCCGACGCCAGCCCTTTATCCTGCTTTCTTTTTCGTCCTCGAAAAAGCTGCGAAAAGCGCAGCAAACGCACTCATACCAACGTTTCCAACACGTTGGTCACACGACCTTCAACACCTCCGGCGCAAACGCTCCACATTCGCTTTTACTCCTGAAAGTGGGTACACACTCGGCTTTCCGAGAAAGATCGCACACAACGGCTCACACGGCGAAACAGGGAGCGTTTCGGATGGGGGCGCTATCACTACCCTCGACACGAACTGCACGTTCACGAAAATCCCCGGGCCGGGTGTCAGAACGGCGTACTTTGCCGCTTTTTGGTCTTGGTCGGATGTACTCCAGAAGAACGTAGAAAGCCTTCGGAACAGCGATGCGCTTATGCGCGTCGCTGTTCCAAGGCGTCGCGGCCCCGCTGGGCTGCGTAATCTTTTTTCGTTTCTGTCGAAATTACGGTTTTCACACTCTGTGCTCAGGGCTTTCCGCGTGTGCGAGACATAGGAGGTATCACTACCCTCGGCGTGCTTTGCGTGCTTCTGAAACGCTGGACAGCCGCTTGTCAAAGCGGCTATCCTGCTATTCTTTTCGTCCCTCGTAAGTCTTCGGAAATCAACCCAAATTCGTCCCCAATCCTGATTGTACCCTTTCCTACATTTCCTGGCAAAGCCATACACAGCGGCTCACAGAGTGAAGCAGGGCACCGATCACTCCTCATGCTTTTCCTTGTTATTCTTCGTCTTGTTGATATATTCCCCACTATCTGGTGAAGAGGGGGTACCCCATCTGTTGTGGGCGGAGTCATGGCTCTTGGTCATTTTTCAGCAGCAGATTTTCTTCCACAAATCGCCCACGCCGCTTTGGATGTGGCTTGAAGGTGTACGGATGGCATCCATCTCACGCCGAGGGCACACAACGGCTCACAGGGCCAAACAGGGCAAGAATTGCTGCTTGCTGTGTTCCTCTGTATCTGCGGTCTTCTTTACCTACTGCATCGCAAATTTTGACTCGGGGCATTGCGATATTCCCGTTCTTTTCTCTTGTAAACAAATCCCGCCGGGGCAAGCCCCGGCGGGATGGTTACCGATGAAGTGGATTTGAATTTCTGTCTGCAAACCGCATTTGGCTGCCGCTTACGCCTCGCCGCCTACGATTCGTTCGTAGGTCCGGGCCGTCAGACCGTACACCAGCGCGTACACTGCCGCAAAAACCGCCAGCGTCCCCGCCGTGCAGAGAGCAAACATGCCCACCTCGTGCAGACCGAACAGCTCCAGAATGCGGCAGAGCATGGGGAAGGCCGCCAGAATGTGCAGCCCCGCCGTCAGCAGGGGCAGGAAGAACACCAGCAGGATCTGTCCCCGGATGGAGGCGCCCACCTCCCGGCGGCTCATGCCTACCTGCTGCATGATCTGATAGCGGCGCTGATCCTCATAGCCCTCGGAGACCTGCTTGTAGTAGATGATGAGCACCGTGGCCATCAGGAACAGCAGTCCCAGGAAGATGCCCAGGAACAGGAAGCCGCCGTACATTGCGTAGAATTCCTCCGCCATCTCCTGGCGGCTGGCCACGCCGTATCTCCCATCGGAGACTGCCAGAACGGCCTTGGCGCAGGCCAGCTTTTCGCTGTCGGCGCCGTCGGTGTTCAGGTGGATGCGGAAGGTCCGGCGGGCCAGGTCCGTGTTCATCAGATGCTCTGCCAGGGCACCGTCCGCCACCAGGCCCAGCATAACCTCGTTGGTGACGATGGCGCTGTCCCCGGCGGGGAAGCTGTCCAGCCGGGCTTTCACCTGAATGGGTGCCTCCTCATACTCATAAAAGAAGGTCTCCGGCAGCTGAAAATCGCCGTCCGCATAGGCCAGCACCTGGTTTTCCCCCAGGGCGACAGTTTCCCCCGTCAGGCGGCTGTACTCCTCCGCCGTTAGGACCGTGATCTCCGTCAGAAGGCCGCTCTGGCTCATGTCCGTCAGCAGCGTATTGCCGCTGTATCTGGCATGGAAGGAGGCGGACGTCTCATAGCGAAGATCCGCCATCTGCCGCCCAGCGTCTGCCACGGTCCGCTGCACCAGGTCCAGCGTTGCAGCGGGGTCGGTATCATCCTTTAGCGTCTGGGTCACCAGAATATCGTCGGGATACTTGCCGTCCAGAGATTTCTCCGCCCCCAGATAGAGACACAGGGTCCCGGACACCGTCACCAGTACCATGCAGGCCAGGATGCAGATGTTTGCAAGGCCAACGGCGTTCTGCTTCATGCGGTACAGCAGGCCGGAGATGGCGGTGAAGTGGCGGGTCTGGTAATAGAAGCCCTTGTTGGCCCGCAGACGTTTCAGCAGAGCGATGGACCCGGCGGTAAACAGGCAGTAGGTGCCGAGCATCACCAGAATGACCGCCACAAAGAACAGCATCAGGGCGTTCACCGGGTTCCGGGTGGTGAGGGCGATGGCATAGCCCCCCAGCAGCGCCGCCAGCCCCAGGACTGCCAACAGCCGTTTCGTTTTCGGTTCCCGCTCTCCGGCACTGTCGCTGTGGAGCAGCTCAATGGGCCGGGACCGTCCCAGGCGCAGCAGGTTCCATAGAAGCGCCAGCAGGAACAGCACCCCCAGCAGCACCGCCGTTTCTCCCACGCCCCTGACGCTGACGGAGAAGCCGAACTGCACCGGGATCTGCACCAGCTTCAAAAGCAGCAGCAAAATCAGCTTGCTGAGCAGGATGCCCGCCGCGATGCCGCCGGGAATTACGACGGCGGCGCACAGCAGCGTCTCCCAAAAGCACAGGGCGGCGATGTGGCGCTTTTCCAGGCCCAGAATGTTGTAGAGTCCCAGTTCCTTCTGCCGCCGCTTCATCACAAAGCTGTTGGCATACAGCAGCAGCACGGTGGAAAACAGCGCCACCACAAAGCAGCCGATGGACATCATGACCTGCAGGTAGGCGGCGCCCCGCACCGTCTGGATGACCTCGTTCCAGGTCAGGAACCGCAGGATATAATACATGGCCGCCAGCGCACCGCAGGAGAGGAGATACGGGCCGTAATACCGGCTGTTGCGGACCAGGTTCACCAAGGCCAGCCGGGGAAAGAAGCTGCGCTTACCCATGGTTCTCACCGCCTTGGGTCAGCACCGTCAACGTGTCGGAGATGCGGCGGAACTGGGCCTCCCGGCTCTCACTGCCCCGGTAGAGCTGGTGATACACCCGGCCGTCCCGCAGGAACAGTACCCGCCCCGCGTGGCTGGCGGCCTTGACGGAGTGGGTCACCATCAGGATGGTCTGGCCGCCCTTGTTGATCTCGCCGAACAGCTCCAGCAGATTGTCAGAGGACCGGGAGTCCAGGGCGCCGGTGGGCTCGTCCGCCAGAACGATCTGCGGGTCCGTGATGAGGGCCCGGGCCACTGCCGCCCGCTGCTTCTGTCCGCCGGAGACCTCATAGGGGTACTTGATCAGGATGTCGGCGATGCCCAGCTGCTCTGCCAGGGGCTTCAGCTTTCGCTCCATTTCCTCGTAGGGCCGTCCCGCCAGCACCAGGGGCAGGAAGATGTTGTCCCGCAGGGAGAAGATGTCCAGCAGGTTGAAGTCCTGGAACACAAAGCCCAGATGAGAGCGGCGGAAGGCCGCCAAGTCCCCTTCCCGGACGTCGGACAGGGCCTTGCCGTTCAAAAACACCTCTCCGGCAGTGGGGCGGTCCAGAGCCGCCAGAATATTCAGCAAGGTGGTCTTGCCGGAGCCGGACTCGCCCATGATGGCCACATACTCCCCCGGCTCCACGGAGAAATTCACGTTTTGTAGCGCCTCCACCTGTCTGCCGCCGAAGCGGCTGGTGTAGACTTTCTGCAGGTGCTGTACTTCCAATAATGGCATAAAGGTTCCTCCTTTTGTAGCTTGGCACCATCCTACCAAAAAGCCGGACTGTCCGCCATCGTTTTGGCTTACAGTCCAGCTCCGTATCTTACAATTTTGTAAGGTTATTCAACCATGCGCCACTCCCGGCTCAGGTCCAGCCGCACCAGCGTCCCCTGACCGGGCCGGGAGGTGAGGGAGATGCCGTGATTCAGCCGGTCCATCACCTGACGGCAGAGGTACAGCCCGATCCCCGTGGACTTCTTGTCCGCCCGGCCGTTGTATCCGGTGTAGCCCTTTTCAAACACCCGGGCCTGGTCCTCCTCCCGGATGCCGATGCCGTTGTCGGCGATGACCACCGTGGCGCCGTCTCCGTAGATGCGGATGGTTCCGCCTTCCGGGGTGTATTTCAGGGCGTTGGAGAGGACCTGCTCCACCACGAACAGCAGCCACTTCTCGTCCGTCAGCACGGTCTTTCCGGTCTCCTGAAAATCCAGGGTGATCTTTTTCAGAATGAACATCTTGGCGAACTTCCGCACTGCCTGCCGCAGGATGTCATCCAGCGGATACTCCCGCAGGACGTAGTCCGTGGAGTCGCTGTCCAGCCGTAAGTAGGAGAGCACCATCTCCACGTACTGCCCGATCTTCAGCAGCTCCATCTCCAGCTCTCCCCGGCGGGGGGAGTCGTCCTCCTGCAGCAGCAGATCCATGGCGGCGATGGGCGTTTTGATCTGGTGGACCCAGAGGGAGTAGTAGTCCGTCAACTCCCGGAGGCGGCTTTCATTCTCCGCCGCCAGCCGGGCCCGGTCCCGGCAGACTGCCTGCAGCAGCGTCTGATAGTCCTCCTCCAGCAGTCCCCGGGCGGGCGGCAGGGACAGGGCCTTCTCCCCCGCCTGCCGCAAAAGCCGCTGCAGCTCCCGGTGCCGCCGGAGAAAGCGGCTGTATCCCACGGCAAAGAGCACCAACCCCAGTGCCAGACACAGCGCACCGGCATAGAGCACTGCCTCCAGGGGCAGGTCGTAGAGGGCGAATACCGCCGCGAATATGCAGACGGCCCCCGCCAGCAACAGCAGCAGCTTGTATTGGCGTTTCAGGTAAGCCAGCAGCATTCTCAGCCCTCCACCAGATAGCCCGCGCCCTTCCGGGTACGGATGAAGTCCGTCAGTCCCGCGCTCTCCAGCTTCTTCCGCAACCGGGCCACATTCACCGTCAGGGTGTTCTCATCCACAAAGCTGTCGGATTCCCACAGCCGGGTCATGATGGCCTCCCGGCTGACGATCTCGCCCCGGTGCTCCAGCAAAAGCTGCAAGATCTTGAACTCGTTCCGGGTCAACTCTACCTTCTGTCCGTTGGCTGTCAGGGTCCCGTCGGACACGTTCAGCACCGCGCCGCCGCAGGAGAGCAAGTGGGCGGTACCGGCGAAGTCATAGGCTCGCCGCAGCATGGCCTGCACCTTGGCGGAGAGCACCTGCAGGTGAAAGGGCTTGGCCAGCAGGTCATCCCCGCCCATCTCCATGGCCATCACCAGGTTCATGTCGTCTGAGGCGGAGGTGAGGAACAGAATGGGGACCTTGGACACCTTTCGGATTTCCCGGCACCAGTGGTAGCCGTTGAAAAAAGGCAGGGAGATATCCAGCAGCACCAACTGCGGGTCAAAAGCGGCAAAGTCCGACAGCACATCGTCGAAGCGTACCGCGCAGGCCACCTGATATCCCCAGCTCTCCAAATGCCGCTGCACGGCGCTGGCGATGACGGCATCGTCTTCCACCACAAAAATTCGGTACACTGGTGATTCCCCCTTTCCATCATGCCTTTATTCTGATTGGAGCATAGCATCCGGGCTGGAAAAAGTCAAATTCTAAAGGGATCTTCATTCGTTCCTGACCCAAACCGTGACCCAGACTGGGATATGCGAGTTTAGTTCCGGGCAGTACAATCGTGCACCAACCAGCACCTTCATCGACTTGCTTCAGCAATGAGCTTTTTTGCAATCGTGTTAACGATACTCTGGGTGCCTGACGGTTATGTTTGTACCTACAAATCAGATGACGGCACCATGTGGGAATTCACAAACAAAGAAGATCACTGGATCACACTTATAATGTTACCTGACAGCGCTGGCATTGATCTCGATACAGAAAATGCTTCCATTGTTGAACATTTGTGTATTGGTGATTGTCAGGGATTATACATTGAACGCCCGGATGACAATTCACTGATTTGGGGTGATGCAAGTGTAGGTGGAGGATTTGCACTGGCGTCATATAATTTGGACAAAACCGCAATTAAGAAAATCGCTGAAACAATTTCCGCAAAATAAGCAGGCAAAGAAATTGCGCACAACGCGCGCATTCAAGGTCTCCTTGGATGTGCGCGGCTCCTTTTACGCTGCACCAGCCACTCACGCCACGCAGTTTATGTTGAAAGCCCGCCTTAAAATAGGTTGATTTTTACCTATAATTTGCGTATAATAGGTGCTGCAAGGAGGTGTTCCCATGACCATTGATACGAACATGATCGTTTCCGTGACGGAGGCCAATCAGAATTTTTCCCGCGTGACGCGCATCGCTGAAACGAATGGACAGGCTGTGATTTTCAAAAATAACCGCCCCAAATATATGTTGGTCGATTTGGACAATTCGCCCTTGATCGACATGACAGATGACGAGAAGATCGACTTTGTGGCGGCAAGAATCTTGAAGAAATATAAGCCCGCGTTTATGGAGTTGGCAAAATGATCAAATTCTCAAAAGCGAAGGTCTTGCTGCTTCACAGGCTCATCGCGGAGGAGACAGGCGGGAGCATCGGCGTCAGGGATGAGGCTCTGCTGGAGTCCGCGCTGGAGAATGTCTTTTCCGGCTTTGGCGGGCAGGAATTCTACCCTACCAAGGAGGAAAAGGGCGCTCGGCTGGGCTATGCGCTCATCTCCAACCATGCCTTTGTGGATGGCAATAAGCGCATCGGTATGTATGTGATGCTGACCTTTCTGGAGGTCAACGGTATTCGGCTGGACTGCGCCAACGACGAGGTCGTCGAGGTCGGTCTTGCTGTCGCCTCCGGTGCGATGGACTACGAGGCGCTGTTGGCGTGGGTGCGGGCGCACCGTGTCTGACCCACTTTTGACCCAGAATCCGAAAAAAGCGGGCAGGGCTGGGCGGAAACAACGGAAGATCCGCCGAACGAATGGCGGTAAAAAGCACAAATCGGAGCCGAAATGACTCCGATTTGTGCTTGAGATTGCCTCATAACCCGGAGGTCGCAGGTTCAAGTCCTGCCTCCGCAACCAGCAAAGTCCTGATTTCTTATGAAATCAGGACTTTTTCTGCACTTTTATATTCGATATTTGCTTGCTGGTTTTTCTTGACCCGAACGCTGACCCCAACGGGGTGGGGAGCGGAAAGCACTATACCGCACCAGAGAGAATGTTACCCATTGTTTTTGCCGCTTCACGCTTAGCCGAGGTCGTTACATGAGCGTAGGTGTCCAGGGGAAAGCCTGCGGAGAAGTGCCCCAGCATGCCGGATACCGTCTTGATATCCACACCGTTTTGGAGGGCCAGTGTTGCGAAAGTATGCCGCAGGTCATGGAAACGCACCTTCGGCAACCCTGCCCGCTTTAGGACACGGTGCAGCATGTGCAACACGCTGTCCGGCGACATGGGGCCTCCGGTGGGCGACGGGAATACCCATTCGCTGTTACCCGTTTTTCTTCTTTGTTGCATCAGAACGTCTATCGCATCTGCCGACAGCGGCAAGGTGCGGTAGGCGTTTTTTGTTTTCAGCGGCATCTCAATGATCTTGCCGTCGATGCGCCCGATCTGCCGTTGAACCCGGAGGTCTCCTTTTTCCAAATCAATGTCCGACCATTTTAATCCGAGCAACTCGCCCCGCCGCAGGCCGGTGGTCAAGTCGATGTAGTACAGGGCGAACACGCCGCTATCCTTTGCCTCTCGGAGAAAGGATGCCAACTGCTCAACAGGAAGCGTCTGCATTTCCTTGCGCTCCGCCTTCGGCAACGCGCAGCCGTCTGCCGGATTGCGGGCGATGAGCCGCTGCTCGATTGCCAGCTTCAGGGCAGAGGAAATGATTTGATGGATGTTGCGCACTGTTTTGGCGCTCAGTCCCTTGGGCTGCTTCTGTGCTTCGATTCGCTCTACCCGCCCTTCCGCCAACAATTTCTTGTAGAACTGTTGCAGATGCAGCGTCGTCAGATCATTCAACGGGATCTTTCCAAGCTGCGGCTTGATGTGGTTTTCGATGTAGCCATGATAGGTCAGGTAGTCAGGTAGGTGGATGGGCGCATTTTGATTTTGGCATAGTTCTCGTACCACACTTCTAACCAGTTTCCCACGGTGTAGGTCTTGGCCCGTCCGTAGTCGATGCCGACGTTTTCCTCTAAGGCTTTCTTCAACTTCTCCTTGACCGCAGCCTGCGTCTTGCCGAGAACATTTTTGATGATGGCTTTGCCGGTTTCCGGATCGTGGCCGACTGTGTACCGGCCCTCCCATCGTCCATCCTTGCGCTTTCGGATATTGCCTTCTCCGTTTGCTCGTCGTTTTGGCATAAAATCGACCTCCTTTGTAACGGTACACAATACCGTAAAAGGCAGAGAAAAGCTATGGGGAAGCCACACTATTATCAGAAAGTTATCAATTCTCAACCGCCGCTTATCTTTGTTTATGGCGTAGCAAGATTTGAGCTGCTACGGAGACTTCCGCCGACTACAACGGTATAAAGCGTACCGATTTTCTATCAAAGC